>Ga0209119_1002415_pt1 | contig 17172 bp, 18 predicted proteins | sample COG_03_FD_184747 | JGI IMG/M metagenome (GOLD analysis project Ga0209119, IMG submission 184747) | Pelagic Microbial community sample from North Sea - COGITO 998_met_03 (SPAdes) (version 2) | ecosystem: Environmental > Aquatic > Marine > Neritic zone/Coastal water | place: Helgoland, sampling... | reverse complement strand
AACTATTTGGTAGGGTCAATAGAGTCCCAATCGTGTTTATTTTCCTTTAGTTTATCTAAAGTAAACTTGTCTCTTACAGATTTTGTTTTAGGAAAGATATAATTTGAGAGCGTTACAAAAACTTTTACTCGTTCTGTTTTGGTAAGTTTTTCTTGGTTTACCAATAAATCATCCAGCACTTTTTCATAGAGCAATTCCATCTTTTCTTTTATGGAAGGGCCTTCTTTTTTTGCAGGTCCTCTTTTGGATTTTTCACCTGCTTTCTTTGCGGATTTTGGATTGAATGGCATTACCTATTATTTAAAAATTTCGTTTTGGCAAATCTTTGAACCATTTTTCATAGAGTTTTAAAGTAGGAAAAAAAATCACCCAAGCAGTCATGAAAATTAATTGTAAATCTAAGAAAAAAGAATTGTTTGATTGATACCACATTTCTAATTCTCCTTTATAAGGAGCTATAACTCGTTTGTAAAATTCGTGCGGATCTTCACCTTTAACAGCTGAAATAATTGACTCCTCATCCCTAAAGATGATAGAACCTATTCCAGTAAGACCTGGCTTTACATTGTATATTTTGGATTGAACCTCTTCATTATATGCAGAAAATGTTTTGGTCACTAGAGGTCTTGGCCCCACCAAACTAATATCTCCTTTTAAAATATTAATAATTTGCGGGAGTTCATTAATCTTTGTTTTTCTTAAAAAGGATCCAATTTTTGTAACTCTTGGATCATTTTGAAGGGTAATACTCCCAGTACCAATATTCATAGAATTTTTTAGCATGGTTGCGAACTTCCATATTTGGAATCTTGAATTATAAATACCATAACGTTCTTGAAAATAGAAGACTTCTCCCTCTGCAGAAAGTCTAAGAATTATAATAATGGGAATAAAAACAGGTAACAGAATAATTAGCGCAATAAGACTAACAATAATATCGAATAAGCGTTTAAAAAAGTTGTACATAATTTACATTTTGTGATCTAAATGTTTACCAGTTTCAATGTGCATGAAATCTGGAACATATTTTTTAATAATAGTTACAATATCTGACTTCTCTGAATTCAAATTATTAAATATATTTTCAAAATCAGATTCTACGTCTTCAAAAGATATTTTAATATCTGGAGTATTTATGAATCCTAAAGAGTCGTACTTATTAATTTCATAATCTTCCTCTTCAGTAAAGAACTCTTCATATGTTTTTTCTCCTGAAGTATCCGTTTTGAAAAAATAGATTGGATATTTTGTAGGATACTTAACAAAATCAAATTCTTTCGCTTCTTTTTCTGATTGAACTAATTCAGGTTTAAATCCGTTCTCTTTTAGAAAATCTAATGCGATATCCTTAAAATAAATTTGATCTTTATGAAAATCTAATTTTGGGAAGAAAATATTTCCTGAGTCACCTAAAAATGTAGCTAACAAACATATTTGACCTGACTGTTCTGGAGTAACAAAAAAACGTTTAATATCCTCTGGACAAGACAATGGCTGGTTTTTATTTAATCTGTAAATAAAACCGTCTAATAAACTTCCATTAGAAAAAGCCACATTTGCAAACCGAGCCGTTGACACTCTAAAATTATTTTTCTTTGATAAAATTAATTTTTCCATTAAACTTTTTGAAGCCCCCATAATATTCACTGGGTTCGCAGCTTTATCAGTAGAAACACTAAAAAAATATTTTGGTGGGTTTAACTCACAAAGATTTAAAAGCTTAATTGCTCCGTAGACATTATTCTTAATTAAAGCTTCCACAGAAATTTTGTCTTTTTCAGAACGCACATGCTTATGAGCCGAAAAGTTCGCAACAACTTGCCAAGTATCAGAATTGAAAATCTTATCGAAAGTATCACTTAATAAATTTACTGGATACGTAATGTATTCTGGATTGTAATCCAATAAATTGGAGCTTCTTAGATCTCTAGTTAGTTCGGTTAAACCATTTTCATTAATGTCTACAACTGTTATTTTTGAGGGTTTGTGTTTTAATATTTGTTTTATATAAGATGAGCCTATTGTTCCGGCGCCACCAATAACTAGAATATTTTGATCACAAATTTTATTTGATAAAATATTTTTACTTTCAGAAATATCTTTATCAAAACTTATCTTTTTGTAAAAGGCTTTTTTAAATTGTTTCATTATGTTTTTTTAGTGAATAACTTATTCTTACTTTATGATTTAAAATGAAGTAATAGTTTTTTTAATTCCTTCAATTGAAGATATAGGTATTTTTTTTTGGATTGCTTTTTTAATTTTCAAATTAGATACCTCGTAATTTTCTGTTAGTTTTAGGAGTCTTTCAGAATTTATTGGTATTGGGAAGAAATCTCCAATTTTAGCTATGAAACTTACAAATAATTTAGGAAAGTTTATAATTTTAGTTGGTTTATGTAATACTTCAGACATTATTTGCACCAAATCAATAGTTGACAATGAAATATCATCTGCTATGTTATAAATTCCTGAGTCTATTTTAGTATTTTCAATTAATTCATTGATAATGAAGCATAAATTTTCGATAGACACAAAAGATCTACTATTTGTGTACTTTCCAAATGGATAAGGAATACCCCTAGAAACAAAATTATATAATAAATTAAGATTTCCTTTATTTTTAGGACCATGAATCATACAGGGCCTTAAAATGTACACTCTTTTATTTTCTGGAATATTTTTTGATAAAATATAGTTTTCTGCAGCCAGTTTTGATCTCCCATAAGCAGTAACGGGATTAGGCTCGAAATTCTCATCTAACTTACCTTCCACATTATCTGCGACTGCTTTTACAGAGCTCATATAGATAAAAACCTCACAATCACTAACTAAAAACTGATCAAATAATGTTTTAGTTAACTCAGTATTTATCTTATAATAGTCATTTTCTTTAGATGTTTTTTTTAAATCGTGGGCTTTTCCTGCTAAATGAATAAAAGCATTAATTGAATTCCAAACAGTTAAATTTAAACCTGAATATTTTAATTCATTTGACTTAAGTGGAGTTCTTGATACTCCAATAATATCATTTCCTTTATTTTCAAGGTAAGGAGCTAAATTAACTCCAACAAAACCACTATTCCCTGTAATTGCTATATTCATAATTGAAGAATAGATTTATATAAATTTTCAATTTCTGAATATACTATCTTTTCAGAAAATTTCTGATGATAGAGTTTATTGCTTTTTTGTCCCATAATCTTAATATCTTTTTTTAAAATATTTTTTATAGAATTTTCAAGTACTTTTGTATTTTGTGGTTCAATTAATATCCCATTTTCATCATTGGAAATTAAATGGTTACAACCAGGCATATCTGTGGTTATAATTGCATTATTCATTAACATAGATTCTAACAAAAACCTAGGAGTACCCTCTCTATAATAAGTAGGTAAAATACTAACCTGACTAATTCCTAATAGAAACTCTATATCAGAACGTTTTCCTAAAAAACTTATTGAATCTATATCTTTAATTAACTCTTTTAACTCATTTGTTTTAATAGCAGAAGGGTTTTCAGGGTCACTCCAACCAACAATCAAAAGTTTTATTGGTTCATTTACTTCTTTTTCGACATTTCTAAAAGCTTCAATAAGTTCCAATACACCTTTCTCTTTAAGTAATCTTGAAACAAATAAAAAAACTCTTGCACCAGTTTCTATTTTTAGATCAGATTTTAATTTCTCTAAGGTTGGTTTATTAGACAAAACTTTTGATAAATCAAATCTAATTTCATTCACTGCACTTCCAAATATGCAAATTGATCTTTTGTGAATTCCTAAATCAAAAGCGTCTTGATTGTTTTGATAGACAATATATGGTCTAAAAAAATAGTGATTCGTTTTGTAAAAGAATCTAATTATAGATTGTAAAATTCTATTTTTAAAAGATTTTGATGTAAAGGCAACACCCAAACCTGTAACATGATTTACTATTTTAGAAGAAGTGAATAGACCTGCTACAAAAGTTCCTATGATATTAGGTTGCAATCTAAAAAAGTGAACAATATCAAAATCCTCCTCTTTTAAAATTAATTTTAGTTGTTTAGCAAAATTAAATTTCACACGAATACCTTTTGCCCTAATATTTCCACCAACCTCAATCACTCTAATTCCTTTAGATTCGATTATTTCCCTATGTCCATCATTTGGTATAATTACTGTTATAATAAATCCTTGATTTTGAAGATAAATTGCTAAACGCAGTCTTGCTCCAAGGAAATCAGCTCCAAAATTTTCTACTAAAGCTATTTTCATTTATTTAATAATTTACTTATTGAATAACACATATATTTAATTTATACTAAAACCCTTATCCATTGTAATCTAAAAAACAGAAAAAATAGGAAAGTTATAATAGAAAAAATCACTAAGAATATTTTAAAGTTATTCTTAATACTGATAGTATTAAGAATATGAAATTGTAATACAGGTACCAAAAACCATGCAAGCATGGCATACCTATTTGAAAATGGTCCGAAGCCAAAAATGAAATAAGGCATTGACAATATTAAGTAAATTTTTATTAAATTTAAAGTTTCCTTTGCTAGTAAACTAGATGATTTTACTCTTAATTTTATCTTAAAAATAAACATTAATAATAGTGGCCAAAAAACAGTATAAATAAAAAATTTTAAACTAAAACCGTTGTATAAACCACCATCAATTACCCCTCTATCTAGTGAATATAATTTAATAAAATCGTAAACAGGTAAATTAAATTTAGCTGATATCAACTTAATTATTAATTCATTTACTCCATAAATATAACCAACTGCTGTTAATATCCAAACTGCAAAAACGAGTCTAAACCTTACGTATTTGAGCAACAAAAATGGTCCAACTATCAACACACTATAATGAAAGGAGATGGATATTAAATAAAATATTATAAATTTAAATTTTCTATTATTATAAAATAGATCAAATAAACCATAATATAGAAATACTAGTGCAATTCCCTGTCTTAATCCATTTGTAGTCATAGTAAGATACCAACTGGAAAGTAGTAATAGTGAAAAGAAAAAAATCATTCTATCAAAATTGAATGATTCTTCAATAAAATTTCTTAAATATATTCGTTTGAAGAATAACAAATAAATTGATGTTATTAAAAGAGAAACAAAAAAGAAGAAGAATTCTACACTTGAAGTGTATTTTGAAAACAAATGCATTAATAATGAAAAACCAATCTCATATCCATTAAAAACAGACTCAATTGATGAGTACTTATTAAATTGAATTAAATATTGTTCGGTATCTTTTCCTACATCTAAAAACCTAATTCCTATAAAAAAAGAAACTATTATACTTAGAAGAATTAGGAATCTGTTTTCTTTATTACGGCTCATCTCTTCTTATAAGTTTCATCCTCCGATAAATGCGAATTTTTTCAAATATAAATTTAGGAATAAATAATAACCCTAAAAGGAATAAACCTTTAATTTTGAATAACTTTAAGCCATGTAATATTCTTTTAAGAGCTTCTTTCTTGTTTGTAGCCAATGACCCTAAAATATGTTTGAAGTGAATAGACCATAAAAGTAAATATAGTTCTTTATCAATTTTTCCTATATACTTTGATGAGGAATAAAATTTTATGGGATAAGGAATTTGTCCAATTCGAAGATCTCTACTTAGATCCGGTGCTTGATAAATAGTAACTAACAACTTATTTGTATAAGCTATTGGTGCACAATCTGATAGTCTTATCCACAGGAATAAATCTTCAGAAACTTTTGCATCTTCGGGAAATCCCCCTACTTTTTCAAAGTAAGTTTTGTTTACTACAGTTTTAGAACTATTCACAATTGGGTAATTTCTTGCTAAAGAAGAATAATTTTCAATTACACCAACTTCCTTATTACCAAATTCTTGATTAGGAATATATGTACCAAGTATTTCATCAACAATTTTATGTCTACAAGTTACTAATGATATGTCTTGGTTATTTAAAATATTTTTTTGGGAATAAAGAATAAAATCTTCACTCCACTCATCATCTGCATCTAAAAAAGCAACAAAATTGTTTCTTGATAATGCAACTCCTTTATTCCTAGTGTAGGACACACCTTGATTTAACTGATCAATAATTTGACATTCTATTTTGGTGTTTTTTGATACCCAATTCTTAACAATCTCTAAACTATTATCCTGACTACCATCGTTTATGATTATTAATTCATCAGGTAATACAGTCTGATTGTTAACAGAATTTAGACACCTTGTAATCGACAAAGCTTTATTATAAAGAGGTATTACTACTGATATCATTTATTTTATTAAAATTCTATTTAATTGCTTTATAGTATTACTCTATATAATGTATCGAAAAGTTATCCTTTTAGAGAGGAAAATAAACCTTTAGTTGTTCTGTATAAAAAAACAGTTTTCTTAAAACCTAAGTAATTAATAGATTTTTGTATTAATTTGTTAAAATGTTTCATTCTTTTGAAACTATAATTTAAATCATTTAAATAAACACCTGTTTTTTCAGTTGCAATTTTTATAGAGTCATCAATGGATAAAGATTTAAATTCATTCATACAAAAGTTTAAAACAGTCCGAGCAGTATATACATTAAATTCCTCTGAGTATTTTTTATCAATATAATTTATTCCTATAAAATTTTCAAGATGCTTAACCACATAAAGGGTTTTTACTCTATTCTGAATAATTTTTTCTTCATTACTCGTTTTATTATTTACTTCTTTCATTACAGATTGCTCGTTGTCAATAGAGTAATAATGTAGCTGCTCCTTTAAGTAATAAATGTTTTTAGCTACATGCAATAAACACGGAAATGCAAAAATATCTTCATTATTTACATACATATTCGGCATAACGGGATTAATAAATAAACTTCTATTATATAATCTCAACCATATCATCGAGGAAATATCGCCATTTAAAAAATAATCCTGAAGTATTTCCGATGCTTTTTTAACGCCTTTATATTTTGATTGAATTACTTTATTACCTTTTAAAGTCATGCACTCAACAATATCTACATTATGTTTTATAGCAGAATCATACATTTTTTCATAAGCATCCTTGGAAACAAAATCATCTGCATCTAAAAATGCTAAAAACTGACCTCTTGCATTATCAATTCCTGTTTGCCTTCCCTGAGCAAGTCCTTTATCTTCTTGAGAATAAACTCTAATAATGTTAGGATATATTTCTTTATATTCATTCATTATCTCTAATGACAAATCTGTAGAACCATTGTTAACTAAAACAATTTCTATTTCTTTTAGTGTTTGACAAACTACTGAATCTAAACACTTTCTTATAAATCTCTCTCCATTGTATATAGAAATACACACAGATACTTTTACCTCTTGTGATATAACCATTAACTTATTTTTAGTTCTTTTTTCAAAATACTATACACATCTGTAAGTTTAATTTCTTCATGATATTCAGGTTTTCCAGCACTAACTATACATGTTCCTTTGCTACTAATATGATTAATATCATATCCATGCATTCCTCTATATGGAGTAGTTGAATGAAAAAAATCTGGAAATATTAATACACCAATATTAGCCATCCAAAGCGTATCTCCATATCTTTTATCAGGGAAAGGAATTTTTTCTTTAATAGCGACTGATTCATCCACAAATACACCGTCATTAATTAGAAGCTGGTTATTTTTAAGTTTTGTATCTAAAAGTTCAAATGCATGAGCATTAAAATACCACACTCTAAAAATAGTTGAATCTAAAAAATAAATATAATCTTTACCTTTTTCCAAATTGCAAAATAATGCTTCCCTTTCCAATTCCTTACCAATATCAATAAGTTTATTGACTGAAGCCATTCCATGATCCCCTAAAAAAATAAATTTTGAATCTTTGTTTTTAGAAATAATATTATTGTAAAAATTAGATAATTTTTCGTCAAGTTTTTTTAGTTCTAACTTACGTTCAATACTATCTGGACCAAATTTGTGAGCACAGCTATCCATAATACCAATATAAGTTAAAAACAAATCAAATTTGGAATCAATATTATCTTCAACCATCTGTAACCTTTCTTCGTCTGTATTAGGTTTAGTGAAATTAAGTGCTGTAAATGAATCGTAAAAAATATCAAGTCCGCTATTTTTACAAACTTTAAAAATATTATCCTTTCCATTAAAAGCTTTTTCATCTCTAAAGTCATACTCGTCTTCTGTAAGTCCAAAATACTTTAGAAAATTTAATGGAATAGAATAACCACGCATTTTAACTGGTTTGCTAATTGTTAATAATCTTATTAATCTATTCTTTAATGCTTTGTAAAATCTATTTTTTCCAAAAATTTTATCCACAAGAGATAACTTGTCTAGAATTAAACTATTTTTAAAGGGAGAATTTTCAGGATGATACCCTATGGCCGTAAAATATCCAGACTCTCTTGGAGATAAACCTGTAAATATCTCTGCTCTTTCACAAAAAGACCTGCTTTGAGTTACGTTTTTATAATACCTATTTTGCCTTGAAAAATTAAATAGAAATGGTGAATCTTCTTCATTTATATAATCACTTCGGAGTGCATCAACCAAAACAAACACTACTTTATTTTGATTCATCATAGATTAGCTCTTAAGTCGGCAACTTTTAACCTGATTTCGTCAAGGTTATTGGATGAAAATGAAAACCTTTTTTCCATAATAAGTTGTATCATTTGTAATCGTTTATCTGTCATTTCAAAGTAATAAAAAGCTATGTAACCTTGTAAAATTATTAAATACTTATTAAGCTCGTGTCGGTTATCATTGAAAATAATTTTTTTTATTTTCTCCTTTAAAAGTCTCGTTGGGTTATAAATAATGTAATTATCGATATCCTCTGGTTTTTTAATATCACTTTTATAATATGAACTTAGGGTTGAATAAAAATATTTAAAAAACAATCTATTTACGTTAACATAAAATTCATTGACTTGATCGTTAGTCATACCAATAGCGCGTGGACGTAATTTCTCATCTAGTGCCCAATTTGCTAAATCTAATAATTGATTATCATTTGAAAAGTTAGAAAGTTTTTGAACCCTTTTTTTGTAACTAGGGTCGTACTCTTTATTTAAAACTAAAACACAATCAACTATAGCTAGAATACTTTTAGCCATTTGATTTCGAAAAAAAATCTCTTTTTCTTTTGACATTTGTATGAGACCTTCTTTAGGAAAAGAACCTATTAATGTCCATAGCCTTGTGATGTAAAGAGTTTCTACATCCTTTAAAGTAATAGATTTGACATCCATATTTGGAATACATTCTAGTATATCTTTTCTACCATAAATCCATTTTGAAGCATATTTAAAGTCATAATTTTTTATGGTAACTTTAAAAAGTTTTAAATTTAATTTAGTATACTGACATATATCTATCCATTTTATGGCTATGTGTTTTTTTAGTTCACTTTCTAATTGCCGTAATATCTCTAATGGAAATTTCTTTTTTACAATGAATGCAATATCATAATCATTAAATGGCTTGACTTCACGAAGTCCATTAATCTCTTCTATGACCCAACTACCTTCACCTCTTCCGTAGCCACCATATAAATAAATAGATATAATATTTTCTTTATCTAACTTAGTTAGTGATATTTTTATAATTTTTTCAATATCGCTCTTTAAAGCTATACTAGTTTCATTCATCTAATTGATCGTTTTGTAATCTTTAAATTGTAATTAATATAAAAGCAAATACTATATTTTTATTGTGTCTTTTTTTTAAACCAACCACTAAGGTCATTTTCAATATATTGTTTTAGGCTATCATGCCATATAGGTAAGGTTTTATATCCTAACTGTTGCATTTTTAGTGCTATAGCAACTTCATTATTAGAAACCTGTGCTTTTCGATTAAAATTCTTAGCTATTACTGGTAATACTGTCACATTTAACCCAGTAATTTCTATTATTTTTGAAACATAATCAAAACGTGACGCACTCCCTTGATTGACCAGATTGAAAGTCCCAACCTCGTTGTTTTTAAGTAATTCATATAGTTTTAATGCTAAATCATTCACAAAAGTAGGAACACCCTTTTGTTCTGTATTTGATTGAATCTGTTTTAATGATGAATCTAAAGCCTCTTCTATACGACGTGCAACGAAGTTTTTGGGATTATCTGGGTTACCTCCAAAAATCCACCCTGTACGTATAATTAGAGCATTTTTAATATATTTATTTACCGCTTGTTCTCCTAACCATTTTGATCGATGATGGTGGGTAGTGGGGTTAACTTTATCATATTCGGAATAAGGTTCACTTATTTTTTCTGTTCCGTAAATACCAGTACTTGAAATATAAATGAATTTGCATTTTGCCTCACTTGCGGCATAGGCTAATCGATCTGTTAATAAAGCATTATCTTTATAACACGATATTGGATCTAATTCACAAGCTTCAACATTGGTGTTAGCTGCAGTATGAATAATATAATCAAAGCCAATAAATTGATCAATATTCAACTTGTGGCTTTTCCACGAAAAATTATTGCGATTGAATCGCTCTACAATCTCACCTTTCAATGTTAAATAATCAAAGAGAGTTGATCCTAATAATCCATTTGAACCAGTGATTAAAACTTTCATTTATGTTATCTTTTTTTTAACAATGGAAAAGTATTTAACTCTACATTGATAGCTTCATTTGGGTTGTGAGTAATACTGGCTATATTGAGAATTAGATTTAATTCTTCTTTCAAGCCTTCGAATGCAACCCAAATTCCTGGTTGAACAGTAACGCGAACATAATTACTTAAACCTACCTGAATAAATTCACCTTTTGAACTGGTTCGATCGTGAAAATAAAAACCTACTTCTCCAACGGGTACGATTAAATTCATGACCATTTTTGTGTGCTTTTTCCAACCTTTTATGTCTCCTTTATGAACAGTTGTGAAATAAGCCTCTCCAAATTCTGTAAATGAATCTTCTGTAGACTTTAATGCATGGTATATATCACCTTTTTCATGGCATATTTTCTTAATAGGTGTAATAGATACTCCTTCTATATCAATTATATTTGATTCCATATTAAATCTCTTTTCATTGCTAAGTCTTCATATTGGGTAATCTGGTCAAGAGTCAGTTTATACATATCTTTTTCCATCTTATAGAATGAATAATACCATTCACCAACCATTTTAACACATTCTTTGTAGGATAGATTAGCCTCCCACCGAAGATTAAACAATGCTTTATCACAATTCAATTTAAGAAGTCCTGCTTCATGAAAAGGAATATTATCGGTTACGCTGTAAGCATCTTCGGCTTTATTAAAATTCCATTGTTGACTTAGATCTGTTAATAGCTCCAAAACTGTTCTATTTTGTTCTGATCTAGGTCCAAAGTTGAATGACTCTCCCAATAACCGATTATCACTATTCAATTGTGACCCCAAGGTTAAGTAACCACTTAATGGTTCTAGAACATGTTGCCAAGGCCTAGTTGCTTCTGGACTTCGAAGTTCTACAATTTTTCCATCTGCCCAATTTTTCATACAATCTACAACTATTCGATCTTTTGCCCAATCTCCACCTCCAATTACATTACCGGCACGACCTGTTGCTAATCTAATTTTATTCTTAGGGTTTTTAAAAAAAGAATTATAATAAGCATGAAAAATTACTTCGGCTGCACCTTTTGAGCCACTATATATGTCTTTTCCTCCTAAGTGATCTGTTTCCTTGTAACCAAAAACCCATTCTACATTTTCGTAGCACTTATCTGATGTAATTACGACAACATTACAGGGTTGATTCCATAACCTTAGAGCTTCGAGCAGCACTGCAGTCCCCATGACATTTGTTGAAATCGTACTCAAGGGATCTTCATATGAAACCGATACAATCGGCTGAGCAGCCAAATGAAATACATAATCGGGTGCAAACTCAGTTAAAATTTTTGAAACACCTTCAAAATCACGTATGTCACAAAAATGATTTTCAATTTTTTGATCTAAACCCAACTCTACAAACATCGATGGATTAGTTGGAATTTGATCGGACAAACCACAAACTTTAGCACCAAGCTTTAAAAGCCATGCTGTCAACCAGCTACCTTTAAATCCTGTATGACCTGTAACTAATACTCTCTTACCTTGGTAATTTTTATTTAACATAATATTATTTATTTCCAAATTTTCCATGGTGCGTTACCCGCTTTCCACAGCTTCTCTAAATATTTTTTATCGCGCAATGTATCCATTGGCTGCCAGAAATCAGAGTGTTTAAAAGACATTAGTTGACCATCATGCGCTAAACCTTTTAAAGGTTCTTGTTCCCATATTGTGCTATCTCCTTCAATTCTTTCTATAACTTTTGTAGATAAAACAAAAAAACCAGCATTAATTAATGCACCATCTCCCTTTGGTTTCTCCTCAAATTTTTTCACTTGATTGTCAACAATATTCAATGCTCCAAACCTTCCTGGAGGAAATGCAGCTGTTAATGTTGCTAATTTACCATGTGATTTATGAAAATTAATTAATTCTGTTATATTAATATCCGCAACACCGTCTCCGTAAGTAAAACAAAAAACTTTCTCATTCTTAAGATATGGTAAAACTCTTTTTAATCTTCCTCCTGTCATAGAATCATCTCCTGTATCTACCAAAGTTACTTTCCAAGGTTCTGCTCTCTTATGATGAACAACCATGTCGTTCTCATCCATATTAAAAGTGACATCAGATTGATGTAAAAAGTAATTTGCAAAATACTCTTTTATTACATAACCCTTATAACCACAACAAATAATGAATTCATTTACGCCGTGTTCAGAGTATGTTTTCATAATGTGCCATAAAATAGGTTTTCCACCGATCTCAACCATTGGTTTGGGCTTCATTGCTGTTTCTTCGCTTAATCGGGTACCTAAACCTCCAGCTAATATTACTGCTTTCATATTCTTTTTTGGTTTTTGATTTTATATATCATAAAAAAACTTAGTATTACTAATATTAATATTTGAGTAATTAATAAGGATAAGGACGCCCCAATACTTTTATAAAAAAAAATTAAAATTGTTGCCATCACTATACTAAAAACAGAAGTAATGGTGATAATCAAACTATATTCTCTTCCATAACCAAGATTTAGCATAGTCTGTACTCCTAAAATATTGCTCAAAGTAAATATAAATGGTAAAAAAGCCATTATCTTCAGAGGAATGATAGACTGCTGAAACTGATTACCAAGCAGTAGATTCACTATGGGTTCAGCAAATATAAAAATGAAAAGTGAAAGTACGAGCATGATGCTCCCCATAATGAAACTTGTTTTGCGAATAAATTGAAGACCAGCTTTCTTGTCGTTTTTTATTTTTAGACTTATTGAAGGATAGATTGCCTGAGCAATCGGAGCATATAATTTCTTTCCTGCTCTCACTATTTTTTCTGCCGCAGCAAAATAACCCACAACTGAATTATTTGTGAATAACCCCAATATAATAACAGTACCATTTGTATAAAGTGTTGTGCCTATACTTGAAAAAAACACATACCAACCTTCTTTTAATTGGAACTTAATCATCGATAATGATTGCGAAATAAATTTAACTTCAAACTTTTTTCTAACTAAGATAAGTGATCCAATCCCTGCTGTAATAAAACCCATAGATGTTAATAATGGCACTAATAAATAATCCGCTGGTTCTTTAACAAAAATAAATATGCAGGCGGTAAATAAACCTTTAAAACCAACATCAAGATAAGTAATATATTTCATTCTCTCCAACCCCTGGAACAACCAAACTGGGTATATTACTGAACCAAAAACCATTCCAAACGTAATAAAATATAACTCCCAATTCTCATTAAATTTATCAATACTAAAAATAAAAATACTTAGTACAACTACACTGATAAGCAGTAAAGCAATTTTGATAGTCATTACTGAGCTAAAGATATGATTAATTTTTTTTTTATCTTCTCTATGAATAGATACCTGTCTTGTAGCTGATAGGTTAAAGCCATAATCAGTAATCAAAATAAAAAAACTGATTATTGATGTTGCATAAGCTAACAAACCAAAGTATTCTGGTCCCAAAACCCTAACTAGGTATGGGACTGTAAGCATAGGTAAAATATAATTTAATCCATGTAAAATACTCAATGAAAAAATATTATTGAATAAATTTTTATTATCGTTCGTAGCCATAAATTTAGCTTTTGGCTTTTTAATCATTGTGTGTAATATAATTTATACCAATTCACAAATTGTTTTAATCCATCTTTAATTTTAGTCGTAGGTTTAAAACTATAGATTTTGATTAATTCACTAATGTCTGCAAATGTTCTAGGAACATCTCCTTGTTGCATTGGGTACAATTCTTTAATTGCCTTCTTGCCGAGTGCTTTTTCAATAGTTGTGATGAAATCTTGTAAACTTTCAGTTTTATTATTACCTATGTTGTATATTTTATAATGTTCTCTTGAATCAATATTCCTTTCAATAATTTTAGTAACACCATTTACTATATCATCTATGTACGTAAAATCACGCTCCATTTTACCATTATTAAAAACTTTAATGGGTTGATCATTTGAAATTGCTTCAGTAAATAAATAGTACGCCATGTCTGGTCTTCCCCAAGGTCCATAGACTGTAAAAAAACGCAATCCTGTTGTTTTAAAGCCATATAAGTGACCATAGGTATGGGCCATTAATTCATTACTCTTTTTTGTAGCAGCGTATAAACTAATTGGGTGATCTACGTTGTCTGTAGTTTCAAAAGGCACTTTTTTATTTTCTCCATATACGCTAGAACTACTAGCATACACCAAATGCTTTACTTGATGATTTCGACATCCTTCAAGAATATTTAAAAACCCTGAGATGTTACTATCTATGTATGCTTTTGGGTTTTCTATAGAATATCGAACACCCGCTTGAGCAGCTAAATTGCAAACTACTTCAAACTGCTCTTGTTTAAATAAAATATCAATACTTTCTTCATCTACTAGATCAATTCTAGAAAATCGTAAAGAATTAAATTTAGCACTTTGAACTTGATTTTTAAACAGTTTTGCTTCAGCCTCGTTAAAGCCTAATTCGTTTAATCGATCAAACTTTAGTTTAGGATCATAATAATCATTAATGTTATCAATGCCATAAACCTCATGACCTTGACTCACTAATTTTAAACAAGTATGAAACCCAATAAATCCAGCTGCGCCAGTTACTAATATCTTCATCTATTTTTTTCCAATTTGATAATATTCAAATCCTTTTTCCTCGAGATTAAATGTGTTATATTGATTACGTCCATCAAAAATAACCGAAGTTTTCAATTGTGTTTTCATCTCCTCAAAATCTGGAGAACGGAATTCTTTCCATTCGGTAAGTAATACTAGTGCATTCGAATCTTTTAAAACATCATACTTCGACGTTACATACGATATATTTTGAACTCCTTTTAGGTAATGCTCTTTTGCTTCATCAATCGCCTTTGGATCATATGCTTTTATTTTAGCTCCTCTACTTACCAATTCTTTAATTACATAAATAGCTGGTGCTTCACGCATGTCATCAGTTCCTGGTTTAAAGGCCAAGCCCCAAATACCAAAAGTAAATCCAGTCAGGTCTTCTCCAAAACGAGTTATAATTTTTTGTGCTATTACTAATTTCTGAGCATCGTTTACTTCTTCTACCGCGGTTATCAATTGCGCAGTGTAGCCATTTTCTTTGGCTATTTTAGTAAGTGCCTTAACGTCTTTTGGAAAACAAGAACCTCCATAACCTGCTCCTGGATAAATAAAACTGTAACCAATACGTTGATCTGAACCAATTCCGATGCGAACTTGATTGGCATCTGCTCCTACTTTTTCACAGATATTGGCAATTTCATTCATAAAAGATATTTTAGTAGCTAACATTGCATTAGCAGCATACTTGGTCATCTCTGCAGAACGAATGTCCATGGAAATAAAACGATCTCTGGACATGCAAAAAGGATGATATAATTGTTTCATCTTCTCTGTAGCATAATCAGAATCAGTTCCTATCACTACTCGATCTGGCTTCATGAAATCTGCAATAGCCGCTCCCTCTTTCAAAAATTCAGGATTCGAAACCACATCAAACTGTAAATCGGAATTCCGCACATCTAACTCTTTTTGAATGGTTGCCTTTACCTTATCTGCAGTCCCAATAGGTACGGTAGATTTATCAACTACGATCAATCTTTTTTGCATCGATTGACCTATAGATTTCGCTACGGCCAATACATATTGTAAATCTGCAGAACCGTCATCTCCCATAGGAGTTCCAACGGCTATAAAAGCGATTTCAGAATTTTGTAACGCTTCGTGTAACCCTGTCGTAAAAAATAAATTCTTGTTTTTTACATTTTTCAAAATCATGGTCTCTAAACCAGGCTCAAAAATTGGAATGATTCCTTGATTTAGTTTTTCAATCTTTACGGGGTCTATATCTACACAAGTAACCCTGTTTCCCATTTCTGCAAAACATGTTCCTGAGACGAGCCCAACATATCCAGATCCTATAACTGTAATATTCATTTCTTATTTATCTTCTACTTGTTTCACTTGTTTTCTAAGTCCACTCGATGAGAATCTGTGATCTCTCGAATTGTAATAGACCTCTATTCCTTTTTCTTCACAATACGTTCTACCTGTGTAGTTTTTTTCCTTATACTCATCACCAATGATTCGAACATCCAGTTTAAAAGAGCGTAAAATATCTTCTAAATCTTGTTCTGACACATACGGGACTATCTCATCTACATGCTTGGATCCTTTAAGCTGAATATAACGCTCTATAATCGACTGTGAAGGTGTGTTTTTCTCCGGTCGTTCTAAAGAAGGATCTAGCTGAAGACCTACAATCAAATAATCGCACTGACGTTTTGCTTCTTCCAACATCTTTACATGCCCGGCATGAAAAAGATCAAAGGTTGAAAAGGTGATTCCTACTTTCATAACTTATTTTTTCTCGACTACCACCGGTAGTCTGTTGTGTTTGTGTTTTTCTTTTTATTCCTTTTTAGTACTCTTTAAAGCCCCAAAACCTTTGTTATTTTCACGGCTTCGCCGTCACTACTCACAGTAATGGAAAATCATAACCAAAAAAAAATCAACTGATTACTTCAGTTGAAATGAGACCACAGCGCCCAATTTTTTTAATTGCGCAATACAATTCTTTCCTTTT
>Ga0209119_1002402_pt1 | contig 17210 bp, 17 predicted proteins | sample COG_03_FD_184747 | JGI IMG/M metagenome (GOLD analysis project Ga0209119, IMG submission 184747) | Pelagic Microbial community sample from North Sea - COGITO 998_met_03 (SPAdes) (version 2) | ecosystem: Environmental > Aquatic > Marine > Neritic zone/Coastal water | place: Helgoland, sampling... | reverse complement strand
TTCAATAAAAGCGAAATAATTAATACGCATTACCCAAGCGACATGATCAGGATTCAGTAATTTTAGTGGCCGTCTAGATCTGACCGCGACACAATTCACCAAACCTTTTATAGGGTTGGACTTCAACAGCGGCTCAATTTCTTGAGAAATCAGATTTAAATCTGAAAAATCTACCTGAAAGATAATATGGTCATTAGGCCTATTGAGATTTGCTCTAATCTTATTTGCCCCTTTGTCAGAATGAGCATGTAAAAGTAGCCTATTCCCATTTCTTTCTAGGTTAGATACAATCGCTAATCCAATATCTGAAGATGCTCCGGTAATTAAAATCATATAAATTTCTCTCAATTGGATTACAACGTATACCCTCCGTCAATCAAAAGGTTGGTTCCGGTTATAGTCCTAATTTTATCAGATAACATAAACTCTACCAAATTAGAAATTTCCTCGACTGAAATTGCACCTAAAAGCTGTTGATTGAAATCCGAGCCCGACGACAACTTCATATTGGACTCTATAAAATCTAGAGACATGTCTGCATCTACCCAGCCTTTTAGTATTGAATTTACCCGAACACCTTGTGGGGCTAGTTCCGCTGCGATTCCACGAACTGCGGCATCTAGAGCTGCCTTAGAAGCCGAATAAACCGATTTAGACTTTAATCCTTTAATACTACTTACGGAGGAAAGGGTTAAAATACTAGCGCCAGCTTTAATTCTCTTTTGTTTTAGACAATGCCTTACCAACTCCAGGAACTGAAAAACATTAGCGCTAAACATTTCCTGAATAAAATCTAAATTATTCAGTTTAGCCGGTCTTACCCCTCCAATACCCTCGGCGTAAACAATCCCCGAAAATTGAAGCTCCTTAGGAAGCATTTTTAGTACTGGCCCTAATTCTTCCCCACGTTTTAGGCTGAGGATTTGAAGCTTCTCAGATTGGAATTCTGCCTCTTCGGAGTTCTTCTCATCCGCTACTCTCAACCAGGTAACTTCCCGACTGACATCACTTAAAAGGTTTTCAATAATACCCTTGTTGATGGGACTTGCCGGACCAATGATTAAAATTGTAGACATCAATTAAGCTTCTTCTCTCTTGCGTTCCACTAGTTTTACAATGGCTTCTACCGAATTGAAATTTTCCGGTGTAAGATCATGAACGCGGATGTTAATTTCATATTCATCGTTCAAATCGGAGATGATGCTAACGATATCAAAAGAGTCCAATACACCGTCATCTATGAGCGCGGTTTCCTCGGCAAAGTCCACATCTGGGCGGATCAATTCTACAATGCTTAATACTTTCTCCATTTTTATTTCTTCAGTAATGAGATAGTTGATTTATTTAAATACTTGAAACCGTACTTCTTATACAGTCCTAAGGCGGGTTCATTATCTCGTAAAACCCAAAGTTGAAATTGGCGGCAATTTAAGGATAGTCCCTTTAACAGATAAGCCTTTAAGAGCTTTGTAGACAGCCGCTGTCCGCGGTAAGCTTCATCAACCACCATATGGCCTAACCAGTAGACCTTATTCTTATACTCACCTTGCACAATGCCAGCCAGTTCATTCTCTACATAGATTCCAAGAAGATCTCCAGTACCGGAAAATGCTCTTAACTCCTCAATAGTTAAAATATCACCGGTATAGAGATCCAGATAGGTCCGAATCATGACATCAGCCTTTTGTAAATCGGCCTCATTCTCAATGGGCTTAATCCTACTTAAGTCCTCAGAGTACTCCAAATCAGAAGATACCAAACCCTTACTGTTGAGGAAATAGTTATCTCGGCCCATATGAACCTCAAAACCCTGTTGGCCCCAGGCTTCCACTTCTTCCTGAGGGTAAAACGTTGGTCCGCGATAGATTAGTTCTTGCACCACGGCCTGATCTACGTCAAAACTTTGGATCTCCTCTAACAAATTTGTCTGGTAATAAAGTCTGTAGAAGGAATCGCGCTTTACCAACAGCACCAGGCTTTGCTTAGATTTTTGCAATAGGAAGAGTTTTTCTGCCTGCAGATGAACTTTCAATTCTTCCAAAAGCATATAGTTATTACTCCACTTAAATGAAGTACTAAACTCTTCTAAGAGATTTTCTAATTGCTGGTGACTATTTATCAGTTGCATAGGATCCTGCTTGGTAGCGTTTTTTTAATTCCGCTCTGTCGATTTTACCATTGAGATTATAGGGTAAATCTTCCAGTTTTATCAAGATATTAGGGAACATAAATTTGGAGACCTTCTTTCTTAGGTTACCATATATGTACTTATCAGTGGCTTCTTTGCCTTGATAAATCGATACAATCTTTGCTAGATCATGGTCGTAGAAACAAATAGAAGCATCTATATCGTCCATCGCATTCATTAATATTTCGATTTCACCGAGCTCAACTCGCTGTCCCATGTGCTTCACTTGGTTATCCTTACGGGAAACAAACATTACCTGACCCTCTTCATTCCAATAAGCCAAATCGCCAGTACGGTAAATGGTTTCTGGATAATGAGGGTTTAAAGGATTCTGAGTAAATGCCGCTGCGGTTTTCTCCTCATTATTATAGTAGCCCATAGACAAGCAACATCCACGAACACAAAGCTCACCCATTTCTTGGCCTTCTACTGCTTTATTGTCCTCATTCAAGATTAGTACTTGGCTATTCCTAAAGGGGATGCCAATGGGCAAAACTTCTGCATCCTCAAAAGGTCGATCGATGATAAAGTAAGTAGTTACCGAAGTGATTTCGGTCGGCCCATACAGATTTACAAAACGCGTTTCAGGAAGATGATTCCTCCAGTAATTTAACACCTTATTATGCATTACTTCGCCAGAGAACATTACATTCCTTAGGTACTTTGGTTGCTTATCCTCAAAGGCCTTAGAGTTAGCAAGTAAGGCAATGGCGGCAGCCGACCAAAGGATGGTATCTACTCTATGCTCCACCATATAGTCTGCCAAACTTCCCAGCATTAAAAAATGTGACTTCGGCAACACATGCATGGTAGCACCGCAAGAAAGGGAACTGTAAATATCCTTTATGGATGCATCGAAGTAAAATGGGTTTTGATTTCCGAAAACATGATGCTCATCGAAATTGAAGGTCTCGGTTAAGTTATCCGTCATATCCACCACCGAACGATGGCAGGTAATCACTCCTTTAGGTATTCCGGTCGATCCAGAGGTGAAGGTGGCATAAACGGGATCGGTATCAATAATTTGCCGGCGAATGTGGGCCAAAGCCTCTTCATCAATACTTCCACCACCGGTAATATCCTCGTAATCAAACTCTAGAATTTCAGGCGCTACTTTGGCGGCGAATCCCTTGGAGTCGGGCGTGTTAATGATAGCCCTCGGCTCAAGCGTTTCTAAAATAAGCTTAATTCGATCGGCAGGCATTTGCTTATCAATAGGAACATAAAAATTACCACTGTAGGCAACACCCATAAAATCTACCAGGCACTCAATGTTCCGATCTACAAACACCACGATTGGCTTACCAATTTCACCGATTTTCTGGTGAATCTGCGTCCCTATTTTCTTTCCATAGTTCTGTAATTGGCCATAGCTAATGCTGTTATTCACATCCGAAAATGCCGTTTTATTGGGCACTCGTACAGCCGAACGATCTAAGTAATCGAGAATATTAATAGTCATGATTAATTCTTTATAGTTCGTTTACAGATTTAATAAGTCCTTCTTCGAAGAAACTATCATCTTCATAAATAGGTAAAATATCGTCTGAATTTAGCTCCAGGCTGGTTACCCCCCAGGAAATCCCCACACCAAATCCGATTAGCATCGCTTTAAATTGCTCTTGCTCCTTATCGCCGTACTGATCGCATAAGGTTAGGATCTGAGAAGCGCCCGATGTGTTGCCATATTCAGGCAAGGTTAGTGGCATTTTCTCCGGACTAATTTTCAATTTTCGGGCAATCTGTTTTAAGATCAAACTGTTGGCCTGATGGAATGCAAAAACGTCGTAATCATCGACAGTCGTTTCTGTCAGATTTAGATAATCCTTAATTGCTCGTGGTACATCCGAAATAGTAAAAGTAAATACGGAAGTTCCTTGCATAAAGGAGTTATTCAAATGCCTTGGGTTGCCATCTTTACAGATCTCTTCTTCCATAGAAGCATCGATGTTTCTATATCCCCCACCAGGAACAATGAGGTAGCGATAACCTTCACCATCGGAGCGCATAATGGAACGGATAGGAGCCGCCAACTCGTCCTTTTCAAGAAGGAGAGCTACCGAAGCTTCTCCCACCAACATTATCGAAGCACGATCTTTGGGGTTAGTGGTTTTACTCGCCGTATCTCCGATGATTAAAATCGCTTTATCAATGTCCGAATTCTGCATCATTGAAGCCAATACCTGGAGGCCATAAACTGTGGAAGAACAACCTAAACTAATATCAAATACCGCCGCCTCGGTACTCAAGCCCAGTCTCTTTTGGACCAAAAATGCAGAGGCCGGACGTCGGTAATCTGGACTATGCGTTCCAAATACCAAGGCCTTAATCTCACTTGGATCAATACCCTTGTGTTCTAAAAGGCGCTTAGCAGCCGTGTATGCCATGTCTGAGGCGGTTTGATGCTTTAGCGTCCGTCGTGTCTGACGAATCCCTGTCATCTTTATGAATTTATCAACCTCCTCCGAACCAAAAGTCTCTTTGTAGGATTCTGTTTTAACCACTTGCTTGGGCACCACGCAAGAAATTCCGCTTACCTTGATACCATTGAAATTAAATGTAGCCATATTATAATACCGTGAATTTAGCTGGATTACCCATGTAAAGCCCCTCCTTTCGAGGTTTGGTCATCAAAACACTATTCGCTGCTAGTCTGATATTTGATTTTATTCTTATTCGCTGTAGGACGATGCTATTGATACCGAAGAAATTTTGATCGCCTATTTCAACCTCTCCAGAGATCCGTGAAAGTGGCATAAAGACATTGAACGATCCCACCTTTACATCGTGTGCAAGAGCTGAGATACTATTAAACTGATTAAAATCTCCTAGGGAAACATCACAAGAAAAGGAGCAAGCCCTAACCACAACGTTACCGAGCCCTATCTGCAAGGTTCTTTTATCAGCAAAATAAACCTCTGGGTGAATAATATTAGGAAAATCTAACATTGGGTTCGTAAGCTTGCCCACCAAAAACTCTAAGATTCTGGGGCTTCCAATAGCGAAAACAATCGATAAGGGTTCTTTCCTTTCAATCAAATGCTCTGCACCTCCTAGCACTTCTCCATAAATAGATATAGCCGTTCCCTTCGGCAGGCCATCGTCATAAAAACCTACTAAATTCCAAGTATGTCTTATTTCATTGATTTTTTCCAGTATGGTGGCTACCTCCTTTCCAAAGCCACCTGCACCATAAATAGCAATATCTTTCACCCTAATCAATTTCACGTATCACCATGAAAGCCTCTGCTCTATCAACGCTAACCGTACTTCCTCTATACTTCGATAGGGCCTCAAGAGCCTCATTAGACCTTGGATTGGGATAGCTTTTAATCTGTGATCTGTAACATGACATCGCATCAAGTTTGGCCTTAAACTCATCTTGGCTAAGACTTTCATATTTATTGGGAATAAAGGATTCACCAGCAAAAGGATACGCCCATTCTGTTTCTGACATTGTTTCGTAAGCATAAATCTTCTTAACTGAATAACTACCCACTGGCCTAGCGGCCACCATACAAGCATCAAAAACTGCTTTATGGTCGTTATGAATATCCCCTCTAAAAGGAATAAATAGAACCTCAGCCTTAGTCTCACTTATAATTTTCGATAAGGCTTGCGCCATTAGGTGACCTGGATATTGATCTAATGCGGGCGCAGGAAAATCTTCAAAGAAAACTTCCTTAACTCCCAAAAGACCACAGGCTTTACGTGCTTCATTACGAACATTTATAAGCTTTTCTTCGGTATACCGCACCGGGTCACTTTTAGTAGCGTTAGTCACAATAGCAACATACACCTCATGACCTAGATTGACTTTTTTCTTTATTGTCCCACCTACTCCAAGAACTTCATCGTCTGGATGCGGAGCAACGACCAATATTTTGCTCATGTTAAGATTTTAAAATTAGTTGATTAAATTCCTTCCTACTTTGATAAAGGTGATTTTCAAGCGTATCACCGACTTTCAATAATACCTGATCCTTTGAACTATATTCTTCAATTAGGATATGACCATCCCCGCATTGAACAATAAGGCCCAAATCAGTTACCTGGAGCACTCTCCCCGCTACACCTTTGATCTTTAATGAATTAAGTACTTTAGACTTCCAGATTTTTATGATATTTCCTTCGATGGAGCTAAAAGCACTAGGATGTGGACGACAACTGGCCTTAATCAATCGATCGATCTTGTTTGCACTTTCGTACCAATTAATTTGACCGTCCGCCGGATCGCGCTTACCATATTCCGTTGCTAATTCATGGTTTTGCTCTATTGGTTCGAAATGTCCCGCTTTGAGTTCCGGTAGCCAGCGATCCAAAGCTTTAGAAATGGCCTGTTGTACTTTTGGCACTAAGCTTTCGGTATCATCCTCATCTGAAACCAGAAATGGTTCTTGCACAAATATTGGTCCGTCATCAGCCCCTTCACCCATTCGAAAGAAGCTAGCCGCGCCATTCCTTTTTTCTAACAGTAACCATGCAATTGGAGCTCTTCCTCTCCCTTCCGGTAATTGAGTGGGGTGAAAGCCTACACAACCTTTAGGCGCCAGATCGAGCCAGACCCTTTTCAATAATTGGGAAAAGCCAACTGCGAAGATTATTTCCGGCTCTTTGGCTTGCATCCAATCAATCAATTCTTCGTCATTGATACGCTGATAAGCGCGGTACTCAATATGATGATTTTCGGCAATCCTGCGTAAATCCTGGATACCTGAGACACGTAATCTATTTTTCGGCTCATGTCCTAAAACCCCTACCACATTAAAACCGTGTTCAACGAGTTTTTCGAGGGTTAATTTCGTGGTGCCTACCGCACCGATTACTCCTACTCTCATTTTTTCTCTTCTCCTAAAAAGATTACTCCAATTGTTTTAAGGAAAATCTTAAAGTCAAGTGCAAAGTTTAATCTTGTGGCGTAAAAGGCATCATATTCCCACCTCTTTTCCCAAGAATTGTAGATGTTGCCATTTACTTGGGCCCATCCAGAAAGTCCTGGTCGCACCGTTAACCTCAGTTTTGCGTTAGCATCAAATCGCTCTTCCAAGAAGGGTAAACATGGCCTTGGGCCGATTAAAGACATGTCTCCTTTGAGAACATTCACTAATTGTGGGGTTTCATCCAACTTATACCGCCTTAAAAAGTTTCCCAATAAGGTGATGTCTGGATGATCCTTGAATACCTGATTCTCCTTTCTCTCCCGATTTACTTTCATGCTTCGGAACTTATATAAAAGAAATCTTTTTCCGTGAAAGCCCAGCCTTTCTTGAGTATAGAAAATTGGTCCTGGACTATCCAGTTTAATCGATAGTGCTACAATTAACCAGATTGGGAAAAGCAATACGATAATGATTAAACTTAATGCGAAATCAATTATTCTTTTTCCAAATAGCTTGTACATATAAGATGCTAATTACAAAACTTAAATAGATGAATTAAGAATTGATTGACCTGGATTTTTCAAACAGCCCTTTCGTTAAGTTCTTTATTTCGTTTACGGTAGAAGTCAATTATGGCTCCAGACGAGAATTCCACAGAAAAGTTTTTAAGCAAGTACTCCCGCCCTTTTGTGCCCATTTCATCTCTTCTTTTAGGATTTGAAATCAAAGAATCTAAGGCTCCTGTAAACTGATTCAAATCGCCGTGAAAAGTGTTAATACCATAGGCGTTGGCCTCCGCATCATGCGCTACATCTGTCGATTTGTCTACTGAAAAGAGTATCGGAATTGCATTCTCCATGTAGGACAATATTCTCGACGGATAGTTTGGAATGGTAAACCTGGCATCCAGGAACACTAATGCGATATCTGCACTAGCTTCCAACTTATCGTATAACTTTCGATCCAAACCATTTATGAAGGTTACATGGGATAGCTTCTTAGTGTCAATATAATCGCCCAAACTTCTCGCTTCTGTTCCGGTCCCACAAATTACAAAATGGGTACTCTCATCCCCTTTATAATGAGAGAGGACCTTCTTTAAAAATGTAATCCCCTGAGGTTTACCCAAATTACCCCCATAAATTACCAAGGTTTTGTCCGTTGGGAGTCCAAACTCGCTTCTAAACTCTTTCTTTTCAGCGGAGCTCATGGGAGCATTCTTGACTTCAATAGTATTGGGGAAAAATTCCAGCTTTTGACCAATTACCTGACCATGAAGTTGCTTTATGTATTCCATATTCCTATTGGACATACATCCAATACAATCTGAGATTTCATACAGCTGCTGTTCTAGTTTCTTAAATCGTCGGAATGGGATGGAATTCTCGGACATCATTCCTAAATCAACTGCATTTTGAGGAAATATATCTTTGAGCATCAGATAACATAATGCTTGATGCTTTACTTTCAACCGCTTTATTAGCTTGTTAAAAGTAATGGGAGGGGTGGCATATAAGACTAAGTCAAAATTTAAGTCCCCAAAATGATCTGAAATGGACTTTTCGAAAACAGAGGATATTCTCCACATTGCCCATAATCGCTCGATTGGGTTTGACTTTATAATGCGATAAAAGGGAATACCTAGCAATCGTATAGTACCTTGAACCTCTAAGGTAACCTTGCTATCCCGATCCTTGGGGAATACCACATAAACATTATGTCCCTCTTCCGCTAGTTTTCGTACCAAATCCGGATAAATACCGCGATTATCTATATTCTGAATAGCTCTTGATATCGTGGGGAGTATAATGTTCATGATAAACTTTCGTAGAGTTCAATGTACTTGTTGAATTGCTTTTTGCTATCGAAGTTATTTTCAACCCTTGCTAAACATTTCTCTTTGGTTATGGCCAATTGATTGTTTTTAATCTTCACCATATTATCATACACCGCATCCAAATCATGAGGTTCTATGACCACACCCGTTCCCTCATCAACTAATTCTGGACTTGCGGTTGTATTGTAAACTATGCTTGGAGTACCGCAAGCAAAACCTTCTATAGATGTCATTCCAAAAGTTTCTTGAGTCGACAGATTTAACACAACATTTGCTCTGGTATACCACTCTGCCAATTCCGTTTGGTTTTCTGTCCTATGGAGCCCAATTATACCCTTGGGTAAGTTTTTAATAGTATTCAAATCCAAGCCGATCAACACAATTACTTCATCTTCCCTTAAGTAGCTTGCTAGTTTGATATAGTCCTTTAATCCCTTTGTTTCACTCCATGCTGTTGCCGCAGCTAGTGCTACAAACTTTTGCTCTAAATCGAATTTCTTGTTGATCCTCGTCAGGTCATGTGAAGGATGAAAGATGTTTTTATCAACTCCATTGTATATGGTTCTGATATTCTCAGCTTTCAAAAAGCCTTTTCGCACTTCATGCTCCAGCCATTTGGAGACGGTTACAATTTCAAGTTGCTCCCAATTAGAGAACAACTTCTTCTTCCATCGGTAGTTGTGGGATGAATTATCAATAAAGAGCGATTTTGGATAGTTCTTTGTTTTAGGACACTTGTGGCATTCCGTCTTCCATTTTTCGCAATTTATATCAGAATAATAGCTGCAATGACCGGTAAACGACCAGCAATCGTGTAAGGTCCAAACTACAGAAATCTTTTTTTCTCTTAGATAAGAAACTATGGAGGGAACATGAAGATAGTAGCCATGAACATTGTGAAGATGAACGACGTCCGGTTTTATTTCATCCAGCCAATTACAAAGCTTCAAAGTAGAATTTCTACTCCCTTTTCCATGTGCATCGAATAATAATGAGGCTCCTAAATGTTGAATGAAACTAAATGTTGACCCGATATCGTAGGTATTCAAATCAGTGGAGTTTGATTTTCGACCAAATACAATATGGTTGTCCCAGCCATTTTCCTGGGCTTGTAATCCAATTCCCTGACAGATTCTCCCGGTTGAGCCCTTATTGATAACAGAATTTATCTGGACAATAGTCTTCATTCCCCTGCTATTGCTTCACCTAATTCTCGAGAGCTCACAAACTCAACCTCCGGCCATCTTGCAACAATCTTTTTCAATAGCTCTTCCAGTTTCTGTAAACCATCTGATTGGTTGCCTTGAGATAATCGCCCAATGTAGTTTACTCTATGGGAGCTAATTACAGCAGGTTTTTTAAACTGAAATGCGAGTTGCAACTCATTCATACAGCTATCTACCCAATCATAATTTGGGTTATCGGAAGGCTCAAACCCGGCGTTTCGAGTAATAACAATTTGATCGAATCGATTCCTCTTGCCTAACCAATTTAACTCGCGCTGAAAGGTGCCATCGCCAATTGGATAGCGTTGTAATTTATAGCGCGTTAGGTATTTGATCCCTCCTTTAGCCAGGCTCTGCTCAAAAGCTTTTGGTTCGGGACTCCTAGATGCAACGAAATAGCGTGGACCTTCGCCTAAGATAGACCGAAACATATCAATTCCTTCTACTAAGCTCTGTTCTAATAGGGGGATATCCGATTTAAACTCAGGGTCGTAAGCCGCTAAATGGTCTCTGATCTGCTGCCCATCCACCAGATCAAAGCCAAAAGACTCTACTTCAAAGGGAGCAATAAGTCCTTTTTCTCCAGCTTTCAATCCTCGTAACCACCTCAGGTGGTTTAAATGCTCTCGACCGTGATATTCCGGCTGCCAAATCTCGGATTCCATTCCTTGTTTGTATTGATCCAGCACCCGTTCACTCCCAGGGTATCTTTTAGCCGTTTCTGTAAAGGGCTCTACTACAAACTCCTCAAATTTATTCTCCTTAATAGCACTAAAATCAGGGTTTCCAACAATGGTCATCGGGGTAAACACCGCATTTCTGCCCTTGCTATCCTTTACCGAAGTGAGCACTTCAAATAAACGAGATAAATCTTCCGAGCTCTCCAGGCTATCGTAACGAACGAAGTTAGAGCGCTCTATTTCAAAGTTTTTGCCCTTCAGATATTTTAAGGCGTCTAAATCCCTTGTACGCACGCTGCCCCAATCATCGGACTCAAAAACCACAAGTTTTCGATTTGTACGCCAGCCCGGTATATTGCTAGCAAGTTTTCGAACTCTACTCAGCATGGCCTTTTATAAATTCTAAATAACGCTTTGCAATATTGTCAAATGCATAATCTTCTCTTACACTTATGGCATTAGCAGCCAATCTTTCCCTAAGTTCTGGGTGCTCAATTAAACGGTTGAGTGCTTCGGCCATAGCATCCGCATCGCGGACGGGAACAATAAGACCGTTATCTCCATCCTGAATTATTTCGTTGTTTGCACCCATAAAGTCTGTTACGATACAGGGCAATGGAACCGACATGGCTTCTAATAGAGCGTTAGGAAAACCTTCTTTGATTGAAGGAAGAACATAGATAGAGGCCTCCGAAACTTGTTCGGCAAAATCATTTAGGTGCCCATCAAAAGTAACATCTTGATCAATCCCTAAATCAGCACAAAGATTCTTTAATGATTTCATAAGGCTGCCATCTCCAACTATATTTAATCTCCAGCCAGGTGCATCTATTTTAGCAAACGCACGAATTAAATACTCAAATCCTTTTACCTTCTCTAACCTACCTACAGCAACAATACTCGGTTTCTTGCTTAAATCTTTTTTATTAATCACATTTACCGGATTGGGAATAACCGCTATGTTACTTCTTTTCAGATAGCCTAGCATAATTTGTCTAGCTAGATTAGTTTGTGCTACTATTCCGGCAGCCTTTGGATATAGTCGTTTCTTTAGCCAAAATGTGTGTTTGGGCAAACGAGCCTTAGGATGCATCCTATCGGAAACATAAACCGGTATATCTATTCCCCTTGTTGCTAGTAGGACGTAGGGATTAGAGTTTTCGCCAAAGGCTAGAATGGCATCTGGTTTTAATCGCAATATTCGTCTTCGCAAATACCACATCATCCTTAAAGAGTAGTGCACTTTAATCCCTCCGTACGAAAAAGAAGGCTCTATAAAATTGACCTTGGCATGGGTGGAAAAAAAGTGATCGCTTTGATATATAGCTATTAAGTCTACTTTATGGCCTTCTTCCGCCCAATGATTGGCTAGACTCACAGATGCACGCTCAATGCCTCCCCCTGCAAGTCCGTTATTTACCAAGACTATCTTCACTTAAACCTCTATTGATTTCATAAAATCATCAACCATCCATTCACAGGAATCAAATTTTCCTGGAAAGTAGTCCATGTTGCTATTCCAATAACCGGTACAGGCATCATAGGCATCTATAGCATAGCCATAGGATATTTCCACGATGTATGGAAGGCCAGTGTCTTGATGAATAACAACATCAAAAGCCACTATTTGGGTATTTAACCTCTTGGCCCACTGAAAAGCCAATTTTATCCAGGCCTCCTCAAAATTACTTTTATCGTATTCTATTTTACCACTTCCGGAGGCTCTAAAATCATCATCTCTAGTTAATCGTTTAATGGCAAATGCTTTATCGCCAATCACGATTATCCTAATGTCAAAACCTTCGTTAGGAATAAATTCTTGAAAATAGACCTCCCCTAGACTTCTGCCTAGGTAGCGAGAATAAAGAGGGGGACTAAGTAAATGGTAAGTTCCTTTTAGCAATCCAATGAGGCTCTCATTCCCCTTTCTAAATTTCGAAAACCTTTCTTTGAGAACTGAAAAACCATCAAATACAAGAAAGCCTTTGGAAAAGGCCTTATTGACAATTCTCTTACCTTGAGCCTGGCTATGTACCATTTGTACGTTTGCCGAACCCGCTCCCCTTGCCAACTTGAATATTAGTGGGTACTCTTGTTTCGCTAACCATGCCAGCGCTTCATCGCGACTAACGAAATGATGAGAGGGCACTAAAGGTAAGTCCAAGGCCTCCAGGAGATACATTTGACCTATTTTATCATCGAAATGCCAATTGCTATTAAAATCGGGATAAACCGGGAAATCCCAATGTTCCAAAGCAAAAAGTAATCTTTTTGCTTTTATCAAATCCTTAGTGCTTGTTTGCCAATGGTGCCACATTAATCCATCGGTCTTCTTCACTGCGGATAAGGCTTCATCGGAATGTATATCAATCTCAACAAGATCAACTCCTTTCGCTTGGAGCCAAGATTTCCATCGTTTATGAAATCCCCGATTTGATTTATCAATGGCAATTTTCATGCTAACTAATCCAAGTATTGTTTTGACCAAATTTCAAAGCCTAACATCAACCAGATAGCATCCAACTGTTCTCCATTCATGTCGGAAGGATTGCGCATCCACTTTTGGAGCACATCTGCATCGAAAATGCCACGCCGTTTGATCCCGGGAAGAATTTCATTCTCCCATCTTTCTTTAAACGAATTAGACGAGAAAAAGCTTTTTAAAGGTATACTGAAGCCCATCTTATTGCGGTAAGCGAAATCGGAATTAAACATTTCCGAACAAATCTCTTTTAACAGCCATTTGCCCTCCAAACGACCATTTTTTTGCTTTACGAGTAGGTCGTCCGAAATGTTTAAAACGGTGTCAATCATTTCATTGTCTAGAAAAGGAACTCTGTTTTCAATACTATGGGCCATAGACATTTTATCTTGGCGCATCAATAAGTCGGGTAAGTAGCTAATAAGCTCATACTTACGCTTTTTCTGTTGAGGATTCATTTTAATACTTTCCCATATACCTATTCGACTTTTCATTGCGTCGGTAACCGAAAATTGGGAGTATATTTTAGATGTTACACCCATTCCTGAATAAGCGGTTTTAAGAATGTACCGGTTCTCTGTATTGAACATCAGCTTTATAAAAGACCCCAACTGACTACGGTTCTTAATAAGCCCTCTCAAAATGTTGATACTTAAACGTTTCTTACTATCTGGTAAGAAGCGGTCATAGCCGGCTAAACTTTCATCAGCACCTTCGCCACTAAGTAAAACAGTCACATGTTTTTTTGCCTCCCGACTTAGAAGTTTAATCCCTACCGTGTTAGGATGATTGATAGGCTGCTCAAAATGCCAAACCGCTTCATCCAACAAATCAAGATAGGCTTCTGCATTTAAGGTAAATTGGTGGGACTTAAGTTTAAAGCTCTTTGCTACCTCATCGATATATTTTTTCTCCGAAAATCGCGCATCATCAAATACAATAGAAACGGTTTCTAATGATCCTTTCTCGGTAAATTCAGTAGCTAAGGCCGTTACTAGGGAAGAATCTACTCCACCTGACAATTGACTCCCCAACTTAACATCACTAATCATCTGACGTTTCACCGAATTGCGCAAGGCATTTTCTAATTCCTTCCTATTCAGTTTGGGGTTATCCGTTCCTTCTTCTCGGATATCATAATAAGTATTTACATCTATTTCTCCTTCCAAACCAATTTTCCAATAGGTTCCAGGCGTTAGATTTATAATATCCTTGAATAGTGTATGGTTTATGGAATTCCGGAATAGTAAGAACTCTGATAGTTTAGATTTATCTAGTTCAAATTTAAATTCTGGTAAATTTTTGAAGCTCTTCATTTCTGAAGAAAAGGCCAAATAGCTAGAGTTATTTAGTACGTACAATGGTTTAATTCCTAGACGGTCTCTAACCAAATACCACTCATTTTTTCTTCCATCATAAATGGATAAGGCGAACATCCCGTTCAACCTTTCTAACATCCCATCTAAGCCATAGGCCAAGTAAAGCGCCAGAACAACCTCTGTATCGCTATGGCCTTTGAACTGGAATCCACTTTTTTCAAGCTCAGGTTTGAAGTCGAAGGCATTGTACACCTCTCCATTCATCATTAAAGCAACTTTACTCTCATGATGTATCATAGGCTGATGACCAGCAGGACTTACATCGAGAATGCTTAGTCTATTGAATCCGAATACTAAATCAGGGGTAGAGGTAAAGTCTTTTGGCTGGTCAACCGGTAGTTCTTCTAAAAGGGCATCCCCCATATTTATTCCCAAAACACCGGAATCATCGGGTCCACGATGTTTTTGAATTTTCAACATCTCAAGTACCGGTTTCGAGTTCTCTATCGGATGTGATTTAGAGTAATATCCCGTTAATCCGCACATATCAGTATAGTTTCTTTTTAAGAACTGCGAGTAAAACTTCTCGGTGAGACTCGCATTGTGCCAATACGTGTAGCATTCTTCTTTTTGAGTATCCCATAATATCTGGTAATAATCCTCTTTTATGTAAGGCTACAGTAAATCTATTTCTATAAGGCTGAATTCTACTGAGCATAATAGGGGTCAATTTTTCACAATGCTCCAAAAACTTAGTTTCCAATAAATCATCATCCCCAATGATTTGATTTAAGTCTGCAAGTTGTTTTTCAAGCTCGATTTTAGAGTCCCCCTTCAAAAATTCAATCACCGGCTCCTCGTCGTTTTGACTCACCAACTCGTATTCATGAGCGATTTCTCCTTCGTTATTAAAGCTGAGTTTTAAGAGCATGCCTTTATTCCAGTTTGATTGTCTAAAACCAGGCCAATCAAAACAAAAGTTTCCTAAGCTGTAATATATGGGCTTCCCTTTATAAACTTCATAGCCGGAAATCACGTGTGGATGATGACCAACTACCGCATCTGCACCTGCATCAATCATGTAACGCGACTGACTTTTCATACGAGGGCTAGGAAGAGGATAATGCTCATGTCCGCCGTGAACAATTACAACGACATACATCGCTCCTGATTCTTTAGCCGCTTGAATGCTCAGTAATGCTCTGTGGTAATCAATTGGTGCACAACCTGGTTCCTTACCGTGCGTGGTGGTCCATTCGCTTTCCGCTATGTTAATCACACCAATCTGCACGCCATTTTTTTCGATGAAGGTTGTTTTAAAGGCCTCGTCTATATTGAAGCCACTACCTAGCCATCCAATGTTTTGGTCTTTTAAGCTATCATAAGTATCGCTTATTCCTTCTGCCCCGTAATCAAAAAAGTGGTTATTTGCGGTGGCCACTAAATTGCAGTTTAGGTAGGCCAACATTTCCGCACTTTCAGGTTTTGCCCTCAGGTGAGGGCCTGTTTTTATTATTTTCTTTCCCTTGTCGGTTAGAGGGCACTCTAAGTCAATAATGTTGAAATCGTTGTCATCAAAGTAAGTTTTTACGCCGTCGAAAATGGTTTTCCAATTACCAGCTATATAGAGTCGCTCCACCCGGTTTATCGGACAAAAATCTCCTGTAAATCCAATGGTAACGCTACTCATAATATTTTTTTGATAATTCGGCACTACTCATAAACTTAACGTCCGGCCACTTTTGTAATACTTTGTCTAGGTAAGTAGTTAGTATCTCAATTCCTCTATCCCTATTCTCTGTGCTCACTCCGCCAACATAGTTTATCCTATGGGTCGAAACTATGGCTGGCTGTTTCATCCTGAAAGCCATACTAGTTTGATGCAATGCATTATCTATCCAGTTTTGATTGAGATCCATACTGGGCTCTAATTCTACATTTCGAACTAGATTTATCAAACCATCAGATTTCACTCCTTGATACCTTCTTTGATAGTCATAATTAGAGAGACCTCCCTTAGGGATAATAAGATATTTCATACCCTGTATACTTTTAATGTTCAGCTTTCCTAGAACCGGAATCAGTTCTTTAGGAAAAGTGTAACAAGGAGGAATAAATGATTCGGGAGCTTGTCCGAAATAAGACTTGAATTGGTTTACAGCCTGGTTTAATATCTCGGTATAGCTCTCAATATAGCCAGTACCCGATTCGTCAAAATCAAAAGACTCCATATAACTATAATCCTCATCGCCGGAGTAGGTGGAACCATATTGGAACGAATTTAAAGTTCCTTTGTGATCTGACTTTAAAGCCCTAAGCCACCTACTAATATTGACATGTTCTCTACCGTGCAACTGCGGTGAAAAATGGCCATTATCTATGGCTTCATCAAAAAGGGTCTTGATTTTATTAGCATTTCCCACACGGTCGTAACTAACCTGAATGGGTTCCCATAAATATTCTTCAAATCCCTTTTCCTTAATCTGACTAAAGTTTGGGTTGGTTGAGAGGAAATTGGCGGTAAACACCGGACTGAAACCTTGTCTATTCTTTAATCCCGATAGGGCATTAACCAAAACCTCCACATCATTTCATTTT
>Ga0209119_1002398_pt1 | contig 17221 bp, 16 predicted proteins | sample COG_03_FD_184747 | JGI IMG/M metagenome (GOLD analysis project Ga0209119, IMG submission 184747) | Pelagic Microbial community sample from North Sea - COGITO 998_met_03 (SPAdes) (version 2) | ecosystem: Environmental > Aquatic > Marine > Neritic zone/Coastal water | place: Helgoland, sampling... | reverse complement strand
CCATACCATCAGGCGGTGCTTTAAAGAGAACCCACTAAGGGTTTACGCACAAGCGGAATTGAATGAGCATGGTGCGGATATCTCAGCTACCGGGATGATTGATTTTGGCAATCAAAAGCGTGCGACCTTTGACATTAGCTTTAACTGCACACGACGCTCAGAATTTGAGGTATTTGGTCCTAATGGCCGAGTGAAATGTCCGACTGTATGGCAGCCTGAGGATCAGACTGCAAAAATTATCTATACGACAGAAAAGTCAGGGCTCACCGAAGAGATTGTGCCCAAAGCTAATCACTTTGACCGGGAAATCCAGCACTTTAATGATGTAATTTTAAGGCGCATAACGCCGAAGTTAGATGAACAGGACGCGTTGTGGAATGCTAAAACGCTTGAAGGGATACAAAAGAGTATTGAGGCCAATGCATGGGTTGATCTATAAATGGCTAAGACTTGGATCTTTGACTTTGACGGAACGCTCGTCCATTCCGAGGCCGCCATCACCCAATGTTTCGAAAGCATCACCAAAAAATTAGCCCCTCACCGACTGGGTGTCGCAAAACATGTCCTTATCGGCCCTCCTCTGCGTCAAACCGTAGCGGAAATCTTAGGTGATCCAGAGCATCCTCTGATCGATGAGTTCGTCAGTGCTTTTATTAGGATGCATGATGATGACGTGATTAATAATACCACCCTCTACCCAAACACATATGAAACTCTCACAAACTTTCATCAACAAGGTCAGGAGATGGCGATAGCTACCAATAAGCGATTGGTCCCCACCATAAAAATACTTCAGCACTTTAACCTAGAAAAATTTTTTCTCATTGTAGAGTGTTCGGATAGTGAGATATCCACGAGAAGTAAAAGTGAAATGACTGAAACAATAATTAAAAAAAATAATAATTTTAAAAATGCTTTTTTTATTGGGGATACAACAAATGATGCGATAGCAGCAAACACTCACAATATGAAATTTATAAAAGCCCTTTACGGATATGGCAAAAATCAGGATTGGAGTTCAATTAAAGTCTTTCATGAAATAGAAAAAATTGAAGACCTAATAAAAATATAGTTTATTGTTTTTTATATTCAACAACCCACTGTTTCAATTCTTTTTTTACAATACTTTCATTCATAGACGGAATATCATTAACCCACTTTATTAGTGAAGAGACCCATGCACTTGAAACTTTTTTTGTTTTGGCTATAAATATTTTTTCATGCCTTGTCGGTAAAATATTTTCCCCTTGAACTAAAATTTCTTCGTATAACTTTTCACCAGGACGCAATCCTACAAATTTAATCTTTATGTCCTCCTCTGTCAGCCCCGAAAGCTTAATCATACTTTTTGCCAAATCTATAATTCTTACGGGATTACCCATATCCAACACAAATATTTCTCCTCCTGAGCCCATAATAGATGATTGTATGACTAATTGTGCTGCTTCAGGAATAGCCATAAAGAAACGAGTTACGTCAGGGTGGGTAACAGTAATAGGACCCCCATCTATAATCTGGCTTCGAAATTTTGGTAAAACACTGCCGCTGCTGTCAAGAACATTACCAAAGCGAACAATAACGAAGTTGGTGCCATGATTAGCTTGTAAACCTTCACAAACCATTTCTGCTAAACGCTTAGTCGCACCCATCACATTGGTGGGGTTAACTGCTTTATCTGTTGAAATTAAGATAAATTTATCAACATTATTATTTTTACAAGCTAAAGCGATACGAAAAGTACCCAATACATTATTAGAAAAAACTTCTGAAACATTATCGTTTTCTAACAAAGGCACATGCTTATATGCTGCAGCATGATAGACAATGCTAGGCTTATATTTTTTTAGAATTTTTTCGACATGAAAGCTATTCTTAATATCTCCCAAAAGAAAAATAAATTTAGTTTTTATTGCTTCTTTTTGCAATGATTCCTTGAGTTGATAAAGTTCAATTTCTGAAAGATCAAAACAAATAATAACTTTAGGTTTGAATGCAATAATTTGATGGCACAATGCTTTACCAATAGAGCCTCCAGCACCGGTTATAAGAATTGTTTTATTGCTTATTTCTTCTATTAATTTAGTTGAACTTAAATTAACAATATCTCTTCCTAGAATATCTATGACATCAACGCTTCTTAATCTTGAAAATGTAAGCTGACCACTCACAAGCTCTTCAACAGAAGGAGCAACTAAAACTTTTAAATTTAATTCAGATGCTAAAATCAAAGCTCTTTTTCGATTCTCATTATCAGCTAAAGGTATAGTTATAATAATTTGCTTTATTTTTAATTTCTTAACTATGCCTTGTAGCAGATCTATGCCACCTAAAATTTTAATATCATTGATCTCACGACCATGTAAAGATACATCGTTATCCAAAAATCCAACTATATTAAATTCTCTATTTAATGATAAATCTTGGGCGAGTGATTTTCCGGGTTTGCCGGCACCAATTATTAATATTGGAGTAGCAAGTTTATTTTTAAGGAAATTTCCTTCTTTATAAAATCGATAAAGGAACCGATTTGTCCCGAGCGTTAAAACTAATAAAATTGGAAATAAAAGTATTATTGATTTGGGAATAAAGAAAAATTGACTGATGATTAATAGCAAAAAAAATGAAAAAAGGGCTCCAAAAATAATTCTTTTTAAATCTGCCAGGCTAGCAAATCTCCATAAACCTTTATAAAGGCCAATGTAAATAAAAAAAATAGATTGCGGAATTATTAAGTAAGGGAAAACTTGCCATAGTTGCGTAAAATAATACTCAGGCACATTAAAGTTAAATCTTAAAATATAAGCCATAATCCAAGACAGTAAAACTGCAAATATATCGTGAATATATGCAATTACAATCTTGGGTGTTTTTAAAAATTTAGGCATGTATATATTTTAGTAATAAATTAATGAGACACATCATCTTGATTGTTTATAGATAGGATAGTAAGCCATAAAATTTTAATGTCAAAAAAAATATTCTGCTTCACCATGTATTCCTTATCTAATTTTACTTTTTCATTAATTGATAGCTTATCTCTACCATTTATTTGAGCCCAACCTGTTATACCAGGTAGCAAATTATCAACACCGCTTTTAATACGTAATTCAATTAAATCGTTTTGACTAATAAGAGCAGGCCTAGGGCCAACTAAACTCATATCCCCTTTTATAACAGATATCAGCTGGGGAAGCTCATCCAAGCTTGTTAATCGTATTAGTCTGCCAAAATTAGTAACATAAAGACCGGGGTTTGATAAAAGGTGTGTTGCTTTATTGGGTGCACCGACATGCATAGATCTAAATTTGGGCATCATAAAAAGATGGTTATTACGCCCAATTCTCTTAGACCAATGAATAATTGGTCCAGCTGATGTTATTTTGACTAAAAAGGCAATTATAATTATAGGAAAAATTAATAATAACAATGCAAATAAAGAAAATAGAAGGTCGAATGAGCGTTTCATTATAATTTTATAAAAATATTTATAGCATTTTGTTATTAAAATCATAGTTGCAATTGGAATAATGCGAACAATTGCTATCCAATCTAGGCCAAAATAATTTAAAAATACAATAGAAAATCACCAGTATACTTAATGCACATACAAAAATATTTACAAGCATCAGATGGCTTCCGAGGGGCGCTAGCTCTTTCATAGGGAATACTTTAATCATAAGAAATCATATACAATTTTCCAAAGAGGTAAATAAATGTAGGGTAAATTTTACTGTATCAGCATTCTATGATACTTACAGTACATTCTCATAGAATTTCACCCAATGATTAACTATTAAATCAGAGTTAAATTCTTCAACAGCCCTTATCATTGCTGCCCTCCCCAACTCTTTGACTAGTTTTTTATTCTTTGAGGTTAGTTTTAATAGCTTAGAAATCTCATCGATATCGCGTACGTTGTGAAGTAAGCCTGTTTTGTTTTTTACAACAGTATCTGATAGGCCAGAAATATTTGAGACCATTGATGGAATCCCTGCTGCCGCTGCTTCAATAACAACATTACCAAAACCCTCCCGATAACTTGGTAAACATAATATATCAGCCGAAGCCAAGAAATCTTGGGGGGATGAGGAAAAGCCTTGAAAAATAATATTATTGCAATGTTGAAATTTTGAAGGTATTCCTTCTTCATCTGGACCAACAAACAATAGAAAGCAAGAATCTAAATTTGCTTGCTTAAACGCCTTTATTAAATCATAAACTCCTTTATCTTTATTAAGCCTTCCAAGAAACAAAAAAATAAATGCTGACTTAGGGATTTTAAGTTTTTTTCGTAAACTCAATCTAATTTTTACACTAGGCTTAAACTTTGTTACATTTACACCACATATGGAACCTGGCCCAAAAACAAAAGATTTATCTTCACGAATAATAAACTCATCTACAAGGAAATTGTATTGAGATTTGCTATCAACAATATTATGGGTTGATAGAATATTAATAAATTTATCAACAGATCTAAACAAAATGCGACGAATGCCTAATTCAGTTACCCATATTTGTCCCGTATAACAATGCACTCTCATTGGAATAAAAGTTATGTATGACGCGAGCATACCTAGCAATCCTGCTTTTGGAGTAATTGTACTTACAGCATCAAACCTATTTTTCCAAAATATCATAACTAATTGTAAGAAGCAGATTGGATCATAAAAAATATTTATTCTTCTTACAAAATTTACATTAATAACTTTTATATTTTTTTTATAGCTTGAAAGAAAATTTTTATTTTTATGACTGGTAATGACAGTTATATTATAAAATTTAGATAACTCTATTAAGTGATTAAACAAGAAACTATTTACTGCAAATTCAACAGTTGCTACAAAGCAAATAGACTTTTTATTTTCCATAAATTATTCTTTGGTATAAAGAATTAATAAGATTTATTCGGTCAGGAATAATTTTAAGAATGCTCCTACGCTTCATTGTAGACACGTTTGTCTCATGTCGATTGTAAACAATCAAAGGGGTTGCGATAAAAATAACCTTAAATTTATAAAACTTAGCTAAGATACCAATCCACGCATCATGAAATATTCCTTTTTTATTTGGGATTGGTAAAATTTTTGTTAAAATACTTCGCCTGAAGGCCATACAACACCCAGTATATGAATTGCTATAGATATTCTTGAATAAACCACCCGAACTTCCAATCTGCTCAAACAAAGAATTGGTAACTATATTTCCACCTTCCATAATCTTTGCATCATGAACTACCATGTCAATATTATTAGTTAGGAAGAAATTTCTTATAAAAGAGACCTTATTATCTAACCATTCATCATCTTGATCACTTAAAAAAATAATATCTCCATTGGCATTATTTAACGCTCTATTAAATGTACCAACTACTCCAATATTCTTAGTATTTTTAAATAATTTAATACGAGAATCTTTAAGACTTTCTATAATTTTAACTGTGCCATCTGATGAACAGTCGTCAACAATAACTAACTGATCATTTTTGGCTAACTGTCCCAATATTGATTTTAATTGGTGCTTGATATATCTAGAACCGTTGTAAGAGGCCATACAAACTGTAATTTTCAAAATTTAGTCCATAATTCAAATATTTTATTCCGTATCATTTTTTTTTACAACAAGAGTCCAATGCCAACAAAAATTTTTAATAATCGGTATAGATAAAATAAAATCATCAATAAAAATAATCACTTTCTGCAATCTAATAGGTAAGTCTATCGATCTGTTTTTAGGTAACTTACTATTAATGATGGAAAGTATTGTATGAATAAATCCGAATAAAAACCATATTCTTTCAATTTTCTCTAATTTTAAGTTTGATTCATTGAGAAACAATTTAAAATCAGAGTATGAAAATCCTTCGGTTTTTTGATCTCCAACAGAAACTCCTGAATGTTGAGATTTGGTATATTTATCTAGCTGCAAAATTTTCTTTAAAAATCTAATACAAGGATAAATGGTAAAATAAGGCCAACTGTTAGGTTCAAAACCAATAATTATAATTCCGTTTGCACTTAAAGCTCTCCTTGCCTCTTTAAAAAAGCTTATCGGGGATGGTAAATGATGCAATGCCCCAACAATCATAATTGCATCCAAACTACTATCTTTACAAGGAATTTTCTCTGCATCTGATACAACAAAGATTGTTTTAGAGTTAATTCTTTTACTATTTTTTGCAAGCTTTACCATTTCAAATGATATGTCACTTTGGATAACAGTTATCTCGTTATTAGTAATTCGGTTTGCGTCATTCCCATCTCCAGACCCTACCTCTAGCATGGTAGATTTATTATTAAGTGAATTTACTATTTTTAAATAATTTTCATTATAGTGAGTCACATGATATGAATTAATCATATTTATTTCGGCATATTGATGTGCCTCATTATCATGATATTCCGCCTCTAAAACTTTGAATTCCTCTAAGTCTAAAGGAAGCAAAATGGGAATTTCATCCTTAACTACATATTTATTTTCACATTTAATACATTCTATTTCTGAAGAAGTATTCTGGCGAAGTGGACTCTTACATTCCGGACAAACTAAAAATTCTAAACTATTTATCATCTTGATCCTTAACTTTTCAACATTAAATCTTAAACTTTTTTTTCAATTTCTTATTAATTTCTTCAGCGACCCAAATACTATGATCAATTTTTCCTGAAAAAACTTCAATATAATTATTTGTATCTGTAATTATTGAAGGTCGCTCATCACTTTTATCTTTTCTTGGAAGCACCATTCTCGGTCCTTCAAGAAAATCAATAAGTTTAGATTTATTGAGCAAAGGTATAAAATTCTTACATTGGTCGATCATTTTATTAAAAACTTCTTTTTTGTCTAATTTACTCAATGGTGAAGTGCTCTTCGACAGCCATTCTGGATTTAACCTAGTATTAATCTCGGAATCAATTACTGATAAATTAACATGGTACAAAAGAAATTTATTAGACTTTCCAAAAGGCAATATAGTTAAAAATGGTCCGTCCATAATTGTAATTCCAATCTTATCAATATCTAATTCAATAATTGGAACTGCTGTGTATTCATAAAGTCTTTCAGGAACCGTAATACCCAACTGTTCAGTTAAGTAATTACCTGCACCATATGTTGCATTAATAACTACATCAGCATCAGCCTCTTCCCCAGAATCGGTTATCAAAGTAAAGCAGTCAATATTTTTGCTTACCTTTTTTACTTTACTGTTAAAAGAGACATCAATGTTATTTTTTTTTATATTTTCTTTAACTATTTCACGAAGTATTTCACAATCATAAACAACCTCGTTACATGAAATTCCATTTCTAACCCCTTCTAGTTTAATTGGCAGATCTTCGCTATCAATCTGTTTAAAAGGAACACCTAGTTTTTTACAAAATATCAAATATTCATCATAGTCTGTAAGTGAATTATTATCAGAAATAAAATAAGTATTTAAAAAATTAGACTGGATACATTCTTTATACTTATTTTTAAATAAATCGAACCCCCTTATTGATTGGATTCCAGTCTCGATATCACGAGGGTAATGAAAGCCTAAATGTAAACGATTTTGATTATTCATTGAAGCGCCTAAGAGAATATCTGCATTAGTTTCAAAAACTTTAACAGATAGTCCAAGACTAGATGCTTTTAAGGCAATCTCTGCACCAAATATACCGCACCCAACTACTGCAACATTGATTCTTTGTTTCATCTATAAAGTGAAGACTTAAAGTGTAAAGCCATCATCAACAATTAAATTTTGACCGGTTATAAATTCAGAAGAGTCAGATATAAGAAAGATAAGTGTAGTGGCTATATCATTTGGATTTAACATTCCCTTTTTTGAACAATAAGAATTGTAAGCAGTAATAAATGATTTAGGCTGATTATCAAGTATTCCTCCAGGACTTAAGCAGTTCACTCTAATATTATCTTTCTTAAAATATTGAGCAAAATATTTAGTTAATTGAATAATAGATGCTTTTATTGCTGAATATTCAACAGGCGTTGTCATCGCAGTGCCTTTATAGAGCTGAAAGCGAGGTGCTAAAGTTCCATATATAGAACCCATATTTATAATATTTCCACCTTTATTATTTTTAAAGAAAATTCCAAACTGTTGAGAGGTTAAAAAATATCCTCCGACATGAGTCGATAAATTATTAGAGAAGTCTTTAAAAGTTACATCTTCAATTCGCTTACCGTAATTCTTGTTTTTTGGATACGCATTATTAACCAAGCAATCAATGTGCCCATATTTTTTAGAGACAATTTTAATTAATGAATTTATTGAATTCATACTCGTAATATCCATATTGGCAGCATAAAAAGAATCAGGATACTTATCTTTCATCTCCTCAATAAAGTCTTTAGCTAATGAAATCTTGATATCAGTTAAAATAGCAGTGCCGCCACTAGTTAAAATTTCTTTTATGAAGACTTTTCCCAGTAGTCCGGCTCCACCAGTAACAACAACAACTTTATTATTTAAAATCACAATTTTTACCCCACTATTTTCTTAAAATAATTAATTGTTTCATTCAGCCCATCATCTAAACTTACGGAAGGCACCCAATCAAGCTCTGTTTTTGCTTTAGTTAAATCAGGTTGTCTCTGACGAGGGTCATCTAATGGCAATGGCTTAAATATAATTTTAGATTTTGAGTTGGTAAGGTTTAAAACTTTTTCGGCTAATTCAATCATAGTGAATTCTGAATTATTACCAAGATTTATAGGGCCATTAATGTCTGAAGAAGAGTTCATAAGCTTAGTAATACCGTCAATAAGATCGTCAACATAACAAAAACTTCTAGTTTGATCGCCATTACCATAAACTGTTATGTCATCTCCTTTTAGAGCTTGAACTATAAAATTACTCACTACTCTTCCATCAAATGGATTCATTTTTGGGCCATATGTATTAAAAATTCTTGCTACTTTAATCTCTAAATTATATTGACGGTGGTAATCGAAAAATAACGTTTCAGCACAACGCTTTCCTTCGTCATAACAACTCCTGATACCAATTGGATTGACGCGCCCCCAATAATCTTCTGTTTGTGGATGAACATCAGGGTCACCATAAACTTCAGAAGTTGAAGCCTGGAGAATTCTAGCTTTAGTACGTTTTGCAAGTCCCAACATGTTGATTGCTCCATGAACGCATGTTTTAGTTGTATGAGCAGGGTCTTTTTGATAGTGGATTGGGCTTGCTGGACAAGCTAGATTATAAATTTGATCCACTTCAGTATAAAAAGGTACAGTAACTTCATGTTTAGTGGCTTTGAAAAACGGATTCTTTAGTAACTCTGCAATATTATCTTTTGAGCCTGTCGAATAATTATCAATACATAACACATCGTAATTATTATTTAGCAACTTTTCACATAAGTGTGAGCCTAGGAACCCGGCTCCACCAGTCACTAAAACTTTAGTTTTCATAATTTGTCCAGGAGATTTTATTTGAATTTATATTGTTTTAATTTTTCTTTTTCTGTTAACTTATATGCATCAAGCCCAATTGATTCTTCTCCAGGTCTTGGGAAGACGTAAGCAACAACCTCTTCAATAAATCCCATTCTAACACCAGCATGATAAATTCTAAGGACTAAGTCAATATCCCAAACTTGATTCCAATCTTTACGCCAGCAATTTAAGTTATATTTCATTCCTTTTAAATAAGATCTATATAGCCATGTTGAAACCCCACCAATTTTTGAGCTATTTATGCTAGCAGTTCTTGTGTAATACTTATCAAGAGCCATGCGTCCATTCACTACTTTTCTTTTTCCAAAACGTTCTTCTTCATAAAGGCCAGAAACAAATTCATAATTCCCGTCCATAGCAAATGTTAAGAGTTTTTCAATATGGTCTTCTGACCATGTGTCGTCGTCATCCAATCGGGTTATCCATAATCCAGTAGCTAAATCCATAGCTTTGTTAGCAGGAGCAGCTCCGCCAACAAACCAATGATTTTCAATATTTTGCGGATAACGTCTTTCTCTTTTTTTCATATTATAAAATTTTAATCTTGGATCTTTTATTCTTGATAATAATTCTTCCGTATCATCTGTGCAACAATCTCCAACAACAATTAATTCAATATTTTTATACGATTGAGACAATGCTGATTTTACTGCTCGCTCAATCAAGATAGATCCTCGATTAAAAGTTGGTACGCAAATACTTACGAGTGGTTTTTTGTTTATTTGTATATAATCTTTTTCGAATCGAAAGCGTGCATATTTAACCTTAATTGGTTCTGTAGTCGCAAACCAAAAATTATTAAATTGTGATATTAATTTATCATTAATAGTACGCTTGCAATTATTAACGGGCATATTGACCGCCATTTAAATCAATACAAGCGCCATTTAGGTGATTCCAATGATCTTGGCATAGATCATAAATAATTTTGGCTAAATCATCTTGATTCAATAACTTACCAGAATTTACTTGTTTCTTATGGGATTCTTGGTTATCAAAAGTCATATTCTTAAACATTGCGCTATCTTGAATTAATCCGGGTGCAATAGCATTAATAGTAGCTCCGGGAGGTAGGCTTGGTAATACTGACTTAACAAAAGAAAGCAACGCTCCCTTTGAGGCAGAATAAATAGGATCATAGCTACCTTTTTGACCTGATATTGAGGACATTAAAAGTAGTCTTGATTTTTTTGATAGCAAAGGAATTATATTGCGAATTAACTTTGCTTGGCCAGTAAAGTTAATTGATAGAACCTTATCAATCTCTTCGAAAGTATATTCCAATAAATTTTTTCCAGGTAGAATACCAGCTAATGAAATCAAAACATCAATAGTGATTTTTTCTGAAATTAATTTTTCAGAAAATTCAATAATACTTTTATTATCATCTAAATCAACACAAAAAAATTCATTATTTTTGGAGGTATTAGCAGGGCTACTCTCTGAAAAATAAGTTGATATAATTTGATTATCTTTATTATTAAATTGATTAAAAATTGCTTTTCCAATGCTTGAAGATCCACCTAAAATAAGAATTGTTCTCATAGTATTTACCTTAAAGTTTTCCCATGTGAATTAACTCCAATAATACTAAGGGATACATCTTTGAAAATTTTTCCAGTATTACTTTCTATCCAAGTCAAAATATCAGAGGCGTAACGTGGAGCACAGATAACTAATAGATCTGCCTGTAAAAAATTTTCGACACATTTTATGGGCTGACTTACCACAATACCATCTAATATTAAATCGTCTTTTCGACGAGGATCAGAATCAACAACAATAGCTTTATCTGAAAGTTTATAATCTTTCAGCAAGGATCTAAGAAGGTCTGTTACCCCCCATAAAATAATTTTTTTATCATCCTTGGTTAATTGATTCATTTTCTTTCTTAAATTAGTTAAATAAATATCGTTATTATGAATTTGTTTTAAAGCCCCGGTTATGTATTTCCTCGCCTCAATAAATTCATTTTTATATTCTTTTTTACAAGGTATATCTACTCCATCTTTCTTAAATATGGCCACAAATCCATAAGGCCTACTGGCATTATTATCGGTGTCAATCAGACTGAAGCCAATCTTTTCGGCAATTAAATTTAAAGAAGAGATTGTGAAATGATTAACATGATCAGGCTCTTGGAGAAGGAGGTTGTCAGGGTAAAGCTTTAAATTAGGTACTTCGCAAATCATAACCCCTCCTCGCTTTAAAGCACTAAAGCAATTTAATAGAAATTGTTTTATGTCTAGGACATGCTCTAATACATCATAATGAGATATTACATCAACTGATTCTTTTAAAATTCTGATATCAATAGATTTATTTTTTAAATCTTTAGTAGCTTCAATTGAGTGTAGTTGGTTAAAATATTTACTACATCTTCGGTGAAACTCCCCCGGAGCATCTCCTCCAATTTCAACAAAAATTCCATCTGGGACTTTATATTTGTCTAGAATTCGAAGTCTTTCTTCAATTGAATAAGGTAACCTTATTTCCTTATAGCTAGTATTTCCATCCCCATAATATTTCATTAGATCATCACTATTCGGACTTGGTGATGAAAAACAAAATCCACAATTACGACAAATGGAAACATTTACTGGAAACTCCCATGTGCTTGAACTTTTAACAATAACACTTTTATTTGACCACATTAATTCTAGGTCTGAACCACCACAGCAATCACATAATCTCATTTCTGTTTGAAGGTGAATTATTTTATTTTTTGGCAATCTTTGAATTCCTTTTTTTAAACATAAATTCAGCAAATTCAAAATCAATCAATGTGTCTATGTCTAATGATGTTTCTTTCTTAACAATAACTTGCCGAACTCGACCTTCAAACATATTCTTTTTCTTTAAAACAAAAGATGGTCTTGCTGCATAAGCAACGGTTGTAATATCAAATGTTTTAGGGCAATCCTGTCTTCTACTTATAACTTTCTTACTCGGCATAAATAAGTCAACATACCCATTTAGCCCTTCTTTTACGATATTAAAAAATGGACTTCGATATGGTTCAGTAACAGTAATTACCATATCAGTATCATTTTTTTGATATTCATCAATTACATTATTAATATCCTCAACATCTCTTAATGGGGCAGTAGTAGGTATAGATAGCATCAAATCAGGGAGGCATCCATCAGTAATTTTAAGATATTTTAAACCATGCTGCCAAGAAAGCCATTCTGGTGATTCGTCAGTTGCTAACTCCAAAGGTCTCGTAAATGGAACCTCAGCACCATATTCCTTTGCAATCCTAGCTATTTCATCTGAGTCTGTTGATACTATAACTTTACCAATCCTATTTACTTTTTTTGCATGCTCAATTGACCAAGCTATAAGAGGCTTTCCATTTAAAATCTTTATATTTTTATCAGGAAGACCTTTTGATCCACCTCTAGCAAAAATGAAAGCAATAATATTCATTTAACCTTTACCCTTTTCCCAGAAGAAGAAGCATCTTTAATGCTGTCTACAATATTTAAAACTTCAACGCCATCTTGAAAAGAGATCATCGGGCGTTCTTTTTTATTTACACATTCAATAAAATGCAACCACTCTTGCTTATAGCTTTGGTCTAGATTGGTCTCACCTTTATATACGTTCTTCCATCCATCACTATTTGCTTCGAATAAGTCAACCTGATCGTTCAACCCATTCCACCTCAAGCTTCCTTTCTCACCAATTACATGGCACATTCTCACCTTATCGTGCCGAATAAAATCTAAACTTAATGATGCAACTAAATTAGTATTTTTAAACGCTATAAGGATATTTACATTATCTTCCACATCAATATCAAGCATACTTTGTTTGCTTAATTGAGCTTGAACAAATTCTACATCACCAAAAATCCACCTCAAATAATCTAATTCATGGCTAAGTTCAAGTAAAACACCACCTCCAAGAATTTTTTGAGCTGAAACCGTCTTTCTGTAATCTTTATCTCGCCAACTTGGCAGATATTGCCCCGCCTCACTTCTAACAGAATAAAGATTTCCAATAAAATTATCATCTATCAAGTCCTTAAACTTGTTCAATGAAGAAAGGAATCGTAAATTATATCCAACCATTAATACACAGTTATTTTTCACTGCTTCATGATTTAACTTCTCTAAGCCTTTATGTGTATTTGATATTGGTTTTTCAACTAGCACATGCACACCCGCCTGAACCAAAGCTAAAGAAATTTCAACATGAGTCGATGCAGGGCCACAAATAATAGCTATTTGAGGGTTAAATTGCATTGCATCACTTAAAGTAAAGAATACTTCATTAGCTCCTTTTGGGGTTTCTTTAGTTTCTTGATGTCTTAGAATTGCAATCGTGCTATCTGGAAAAATTTCTCTAGCAATTCTTAAATGTCTTAACCCAATACTTCCGAGACCAACAATTAATATTTTTTTAATGCTCACAGGGTTTTTTATTTGAACCTTTCTAACTCGTTTATGACAATTTGTGCAATATGATCAATCTCATCAGAAGTTAACCCTGGTGAAGATGGAAGGTTAATGGTAGAAGCACCTAAGAATGAAGAAATTGGGTAATCGCTTCCATTAGAATATTTCTGATAAGGTGGCATTTTATGTAAAGGATAAAATCCTGGTCTTGCATCGATTCCCCTATCACTTAGCGCCTTTAAAAATTTGTCTCTTTTTTTCTCAGTAAATTCACTTACTACAAGTGTGTATAGCCAATAAGAATTTTCTGACCAACTGTTCTTTGGTAACAATAATAACTGACTATTTGATTTAAAATTTTTATCGTACCTTTGAAAAACATTTTTTCTTTTTAATAAAAAATTATTTATTTTTTTAAGTTGAGCGACACCAATTGATGCCTGCATATTAGTCATTCTTAAATTAAGGCCAGCAAATTCATGCCAATACTTTTTTTGCGGACTCATTCCATGATCTCTCATAATTTTTGCTTTATCTGCTATTTTTTTATCCTTAAAAACTACCATACCACCCTCTCCAGTAGTGATTAGTTTATTAGCAAAAAAACTAAAGCAAGTGGCATCGCCATCTCTACCTATCAATCTTTTCTTGTAAGTTCCGCCAAGGGCCTCTGCGCAATCCTCAACAATATGCAAATTATTATTTTTAGCTATTTTATTAATTTCATCTATATGTGCTGATTGTCCATACAAGTGGACAGGCATAATTGCTTTTGTATTTTTATTTATTGCTGCCTCAATAGCTTTTAAGCTTATAGTCCATGTTTCAGGATCAACATCTACAAGGACTGGAATGGCGCCAACATGAATAATTGCATTTATTGAGGCTCCAAAAGTAAAATTTGGGACTATAACTTCATCATTGGCTCCAATACCTAAAGCCAACATAGCTAACTGTAAAGCTGCCGTTCCATTTGAGACAGCAACAGCATGGCCACCATTTAAATAACCACTAAAATTAACTTCGAATTCCTTAATAAACCTTCCTTGTGAAGATATCCATCCAGTATTTGCACATTCTAGAAGATTGTTAATTTCTTCGTCACCGATATCAGGCTGTAATATTGGAAATTTCCTTACACGTGAAGAAGTTGAAAAATCAACCACATTCATATCATGATCCACCAAAGGTACGCATTTAATATTGTGATGAAATAGAGTCCAAATTTCACTTATCTGGCAATCAAAAGGGAGGTAATGTGGTTTTTTATTGTAGAAATCTGAATTTTTTTCGATCATTTTTGGTAAAGATTCTTCTTTTAAAATAACTCTTCGTGAATCACCATCTGAAAATGAACCTATCAATTTCTTATTGGAATCAATAAAGAATATGATTCCTAACCCATTTAATTCAATAGTTTTAAGAGCTTCTTTGAAGTCTATTGGTAGCTCAACAAATAAATTATCTATATTTATTTTCATTTAATATTTAGTTCTAATTTGGTAAGTTTGCACTGCTCTACCAATAGATTTATATCAGGAGTGTACACCTCGATACTTATATAATTTATTGAAGGATTAATGTATTTCCAAAACCATGCTTCTGAATTAAAAGGGTTGTTAGTATCTGATAAGCCATTATTATCACTTAAATGGTAGCCACCAATCCTATTCTCACACATTTGGAACATCTTCTTGGGGTTATAGTTTAATGAATTCGCGGATACTTTTAAATGGGCTACATCAATTAAAAGTTTTATATCCTCTGGAAGATTATTAAGCACCTCGTTACATTCTTCAGGGGTGCACATTAATAATGGATTACTATTAAATTCAAGAGAGTTATTTTTTGATAGCACATTATTTTCAATCATAAGGGTGATGCCTAATTTTTTTGCAATTTCATACAATTTTTTTACCCTTGAAACAAATAATTCTTTAGATTTATCTCTATCATATAACTTTCTATCAGCAATCTTTTTTCCAAGCTCATTTACACCAGGATCTAATAAAAAACCAGCATGAAAACTATAATGATCAGATCCAATTATTGAGCACCACTCAAGTGCTTTTAAAACATGTTCGTAACTTCTCGCTCCAACTTCAGCATCTAATGATCCTAAATTTAATACGAATGGATTTTCAGGTGGCGGGAAATAATTATGAATTTGAAAATTAACTTTTGGAGAGAGGACAAGAAGATCATCTAGTAAGCTTTTCGAGTACATGCCACCAGATAATTCAATATCTTTTATTCCATAGGAAACTATTTCTTCTGAAAATTGAGCAGCTGTTTTATTTTTAATTCCGCCTGTAGATATATATATCATATTGATTTTATAATGTCACAATTCAATTATTTGATCTTCGTTAAAATCGTTTTTTGCTTTTTGTCCGATTACTTTAGTCCAATTAATTGGAGATATTCCTCTTCCAGACCGTTTTGCAATAATATTAGAACTTGTAAATGACTCTCCAGATTTAATAAATTTAGAGGCAACGATGAACTTTCTTGCAATATTAATATTCTTTATTTCACTAGGAGAGGGGATTTTTTTTCCGTCTCCTAACGCCTTTTCTATTTTACGAATGCCATCAATCATCAAGGTTAATTCATTAGGCTCTAAGCTGGATTTGTGATCCGGCCCCTCCATACTTCGATCCAAAGTAAAATGTTTTTCAATAATGCTTGCGCCAAGAGCGACTGCTGAGATTGGGACAACAATTCCTTCAGTATGATCTGAGTATCCAAATTTAAGATTAAACTCTCTACCAAGAGTCGTCATTGCTAGTAAATTTACTTCATTAATTGGACAAGGGTATTCTGAAGTTGCATGCAAAATAGTCAGATCATTTTTACCAACACCTTCGTTAAGTAATATTTTTACTGCTGACCTAACCTCTTCCAATGTTGACATACCAGTTGATAAAATTACTTTCTTTTTTAATCCTGCAATTTTTTTAAGGAATGGATAGTTAGTTATTTCACCGCTAGGAATTTTAAAAATAGGAAGTTTTAAACTATTAAGCAAGTCAATACTTTCATGATCAAATGGAGTTGATAAAAACATAATATTATTATCACAATACTTAATAAGTTCGTAATGAGCATTTTTATCTAACTCAAGACCTTTAATCATTTCAAATTGAGATTCATCATTTTTAGTATTTTTCTTTTGGTAGTCCGCCTTCTCCATGCCTTTACAAACTAAATTTTCAGCTTTAAAAGTCTGAAACTTTACTGCATCTGCTCCAGAATTAACTGCAGCATCAATCAATTTTTTTGCAATTTCAACTGAACCGTTATGATTAACGCCAGCTTCTGCAATAATAAATGTTTTA
>Ga0209119_1002396_pt1 | contig 17238 bp, 15 predicted proteins | sample COG_03_FD_184747 | JGI IMG/M metagenome (GOLD analysis project Ga0209119, IMG submission 184747) | Pelagic Microbial community sample from North Sea - COGITO 998_met_03 (SPAdes) (version 2) | ecosystem: Environmental > Aquatic > Marine > Neritic zone/Coastal water | place: Helgoland, sampling... | reverse complement strand
ACGCTGCTTTGTGTGGATGTCCCTGTAACCGAGAACCGAGCTTACGCAATGTCATAAGTTCTTCAACATCAAAATACCCTGCATGGGCCATTGTTGCGTACAAGACTGGACAAATATGTCCGGCTGAAAGAACAAGCCTGTCTCGATCTTCCCAGTCAGGTTTTTTTGGATCATGTTTTAACACACTAAAATAAAGGAGTGTAAAAATATCCGCCATATCCAATGGACCAGCTGTGTGTCCCGACCCCGCGGACACCAACATCTCAATAATACTCTGACGAATATCGTTTGCTTTTCCTTCTAAATCTCTAATTTCAGTGTTTGATAAATAGTACATAATATCTATAGTATAACTTGCTTTTTACGTAACTAATGAAAGGAGGTGTTTATAGGAGCCAGCAGGATCAGCAGTCTTCGCTATTGCTGATCCTGGTGCGAACCGAGTCACTCCAGCTGCATACAACTGTGGAATAGTCTGAGCATTAACACTCCCATCAACCGCAATTTCAAGTTCCGGGAATTGTAAGCGTAGCGTGCGTGCACGATCAAGTGTACGAATATCAAAAGGTTGTCCTTGCTGCCCCACTTCTTTGATACCCATTAACTGCACATATTCGATTTCTTTAATATATTTCAACACTATATCTAATGGTGTGTCATTGGTGATTGCAAACCCCAATATATATTCATACTGTTTAGCGTGTGCAATTATCTCATCGTATACTTCGGTGCTCCCCACATGAACAGCAACTCTTCTTACTCCGAGTTCAACAAATAAATCTAAATACTGTTCAGGTTGTGTAACCATACAGTCCATCTCAATAGAGAAATCTGAAGTAAATCTTGATAATTCCGTCAGTGCCTCCATCGGATTAGTCTCCGTAAAAGGCCATGAGACAAGTGGCACGTATTTTCCATCAACAATATCTATTTGTATTTCGGTGGCAACTCCCTGTAACGAAGTGCAAAGTGATTCTATTTCTCCAAGAGACTTTGCAGGGAGTGATGGAACAACAGTAATAGGCAACATATTATTTGTTGACATGTTCAATCTTTTTAATACGTCGCACGTGTCTCTCTTCTCCAGAAAAAGCACCGCCGAGCCATTGTGCAACGGCGTCTTTTGCGACATCCAAAGTTAGGAAGCGTGCTCCCAGTGAAAGAACATTGGCGTCATTATGCTCACGTGAAGACATAATCATTGACAACGTTTGACCAGATGCATCAACCTGAGGCGTCTGCGGCTCCCCATAGAATACCGCGGCACGTACATGTGAAAATCTGTTTGCAACGATCGCCTCACCCTGCCCTGAACCACCAAGAATAATTGCTCTGTCTTTAGGGTTGTTAGAAATATTTTTTGCGGCAACACTAATGAAATCAGGGTAATCATCATCTGCGTCATACACAGAAGGGCCACAATCTACAACTGTATATCCAAGTTCATCTCGCACATATGAAAGCAACGAATTTTTAAACTCAAGCCCCGCATGATCTGTAGCAAAATAAACAGTTGGTTTCATATTTATTCTCCAGATTTTACATTAAAGAATCGGGCTACTGCACCCACATGTTCTATCAGTGTGTGTGTGAAACTAGTCTCATTGTCATACCAAGCAAGCACCTTTACAAGGTTTCCGTCTACTACGCGAGTCATTGCGGTATCTGCAATAGAAGCAAATCGTGCACCAATAATATCTGAAGACACTAATGGCTCATCAGTCACTGCAAAAAGATTACTCCACTTCGCATCAGAAGCTGCATCAGTAAGCGCCTTATTCACCTCTTCTACAGTAGTATTTTTTGATGCAATAAATGTAACGTCCACGATTGATCCTACCGGTACTGGTACACGCATCGCAATCCCGTCAAACTTACCTTTCAAATCAGTGTGTGCGAGTGTTGTTGCAGTTGCTGAACCTGTTGAAGTTGGCACAATATTTTGTGCAGCTGCCCTCCCCTTCCGGAAATCTTTTGCAGGTCCATCAACAATCGCCTGAGTTGCAGTATATGCATGTACGGTATTTAAAATTGCTTTTTCAATACCAATTGAATCTTTCAAAATAGCCATCAATGGTGACACCGCGTTTGTTGTGCATGAGGCGTTTGAGGTAATCGTTGTAGAAGAAAGTTCTGTATCATTAACTCCCATCAATATAGTTGCTCCAGTAATTCCAGCAGCTACAGGATCGTCTTTTACTGGTCCTGAAATAATTACTCGCTTTGCTCCAGCTTCAAGGTGCATCTTCGACTTCTCATAACTTGAGAAAAATCCTGTTGCCTCAACAACAATATCAATATCCATCTCTTTCCATGGTAATTCTTTTGGATCGCGCTGCTGGATAAATGCAATCTCTTTCCCATCGACAACCAACATACTGTCCTTTGTCTGGACCTCAAATGCACCATGTCCATACACCGTGTCGTACTTTAATAGGTACGCGAGATTCTCAATATCACCAAGGTCATTAATTGCAACCACCTCAAAATCCGGATGATTCATTGCCATCTTAAAAAAGGTACGACCGATACGACCAAAACCATTAATTGCTACTCTTGCCATAGGAACGAAATGAACTTAATTATTAGTACCCTTTATAGTACGTGATGATGCCGAAGTTACACACCCTAATTATCCTCACGTGAACGTCTTTTTGCGAGCAAGAACCACAAGATCAAAAGAAGTAGTCCCAAAGACCCCACAACTAAACCGTATTCAGTACGCAGTGAATATGAAGATACCGATGTAACCTGCTGAGTATCACCATGAACATCATTACTTGATACCCATTTTTGAGAAACTATTTGACCGTCAAACGTTGTATGTAGTTGTGTATGATAATCAAAAATAGAAAACAGGACGTTATATGTTCCCTCAGGTAGGCTACGCAATAAAGCTTGGTATGCTGTTTTATCATTGTTACTACGGAGCATGTACGACTGTGTGTCATCGTGTACATCAGTGAAGGTTACAACAATAGTTTTTAAGTTTCTAGAAAGAAGTTCCGATGATATCTGTATTTCCAAAGGCAGTACACTATCAATCACCACTTGCCCATTAGTATGCGGTACCACATTATTTTCCTGTATAAAGCGTACATCTAAAAAAGTAAGTCCTGCATCAGTCATTAGTGTACCCTTATCAGGTACATCATTAGTGTCTGCAGTTGCTGCACCTGTATCTAATCCACTTCGTCTGGCAAATGTTATTGCACCTGAGGAAATGTTACCTGTAGTGTCATACGCAAAAATAGTGTAGTACTGATCTGGGTATGTACTTAGGGCTCCCGCATCGTACACTGTCTGTGCTGGTCCTTCATAGACGATAAAACCATCCAGTGGATCACTTGGGTAAAACAAATAATTTCGTACAACACGTACTTTTTCAAAATCACCATCAGCAGGATTAACCCACTGTATGTAAACTGAATCATTCTCAGTAATTGTTTGCACATTAGAAACATTCGCTGGTGCAATATCGTCTTTTTTTGCTTGTGTGGTGAACGTACCCTGCTTAAGGATGAACTCACGTCCTAACTGATTTACTCCCACAAGTTCAAACAAGTATTGTGTATCTGCATCAAGGCCTTGGATAGTGGTTGTATGCATCCTACTGTACACATCATTACGTATGAACCCTAAATCATACTCACTTGAACTCCCCCATCGGAGTACATACTTTGTATAAATATTTGTACCCCAAGAAAAATGAGCACTCTCCTCTTTAGGATCTACTTCCAAAGAAATTAGCCTTGGGGAAAGCTTACTACCTGTTGAATTGGTAGAGGTGGCTACTGGGGTAACTACTGGTAGAGCCAACGTTGTAGTTGCAGCGGGTGCTGACGTTGTAGAAATATTAAAAACCCAGTCATATGCTTCTACAGTATATGTATACGTCGTACTTGCTGTTAATCCTGTATCAGAATACGCCAGCAATGAAGTAGTTGCGATTTGCACTGCATCTCGAAACAAACGATACCCCAACAAACTTTGATCATCAGTCGAAGCTCCCCATGTTACATCAATCTGTGTTGCCGCAATTGGTGTGGCTGTAACAGGGGCAGGAATTGTCGGCGCAGTGCTATCAAGACCAATAAGCTGACTTACCGTAAAACTATCTACCACTTGAGCATCCGACACCAGAGGTAAAAATCCTACTATCAGCAGGAAACTAAAAAGGATATATTTCAGACTATACGCCATCATATTGAAACAGCAGTTATAGTTGTCGTTGCGACATATGTTCCTGTAGGCTGAATAACCGACCCACCAACACCTACTTGAAACTCAATTACCGTATCAGTTCCTAACGGATGATTTGACCCAGACCCGGCAGCTATGGTCGCTGCGGAGGTTGAGAGACCATCCCAGCACGCATCTGCAGTGTCAGAACCTCCAGACTGATTACAAATTAAACCATTATCCAAAAATCGCTGAACGATATCAGCACCTTCTGGAGAAAAACCAAAATGTGCATCAGCTGCATCTGTTGTAAATGCAAAATCTGGAACACCTCCCGCAGGCGCGTAGTCTGAAATTGTATTAGCACCACTTTGCATAGCTGGACTGCTCTCAGACTCAATAGTAAGCTCATACCCACCTAAACTATCCGTGATCACCGTAACCGTTGTTGATCCTGTTGCGACACCTCCGGAAACCCCTGGAATAGACGGTGAGAGAGTGAGTGTAGCGTCCGACGACAATGCGATATATGATTCCTGCATCTGTAGATATCCTGCACGTATGGAATACGATGCGCTATCAGAGTCGCCTGTTGCAACCTCACCTCCAGTAGACTCTAACTGATAATTAGTTGAACTACTGTATCCCCCACCAAAATTCACACTATCACTTTGGATTTGATAGTTAGAACTAGTCATGACTTGAGCAAACCCAAAATTGGTGAAAGTAAGAATGAGTAATGTCGTTATGACTGATGAGCCTGATAGATAGATTAGGTCTCGCATGGTACTGCTACTTACGCTTAAACTCAAAATTCCTTATGATGAAACGTATAGATAAGAAGAATATGAATATACCTACAAAGAGTGTTGTTAGAAGTTTCCATGGTAATACCCAGAATACAAGTGACTTAGTATCAACCACATCCTCATATCCACGTTCGATATCTGCTGTTACTGTGTAGCGACCAAATAAGAACTCTCGATTCCAAGACATCTCCTTAGTTCTAATTGAGTTTGGCATCACAAACCATGGACTAAGCTCTACCTGACCGACTGTGTCACCTAACATATTTGTAACAGTAACATCGCCATATGGAGTGATATGTACAGTCCCAGTGTTTTCGTACACAAGCCCCATATCAATAGGACCTTCTAAATAAACTTTTTTATCTGAAATGGTTGAAAAATCAAGAAAAGAACCAGAACGTTCAATATCACCAGGTGTAGTCACAAAAAACAAAGTTCCAATTCTACTTACCAGCGCAGTACTTGGTGTCACGTCTGAATCAGTAGCAGAAATAGGTACCGGAAGCACCTCTGTCAAAATAGAACCATAAAATCCACCTGGTTCTGCATCAGCGGGGAGTGAAATTGTCACAGGGACAATTGCACGCTCATTGTCCTCAATATAGAACTGTTTGTGCGGTACGGATATATAGTCCTTGATAGTGTATGGCCCCACAGTATCCCCAAGTAACACAATTGCAGAATCTCCCCCTTCAGCACCACTGGTCATGTCTTCGGTTGTAAATCTGAATATACGACGCTCACCTAGTCGATTGGAGATATTTACATTAACTGTCTTTGTTTCTCCTGGAGCAATCTCAAGAGAGAAACGTCCAGGACCTACTACAAAGTCACCAAACGCAGTACTTGATTTTGGCAACTCTTCACGCTTATAAGTATCGTAGTATGTTTGTGCCTGTGGTGACTCAGCAACAATCTCTGTTACTGATGTTGTAGTAGCCTGATCAATACTCTCTTCAGGTGTCGCTTGCGCAAAAACACCCATCGGCAAAGCGATGAGCATGAGTGCAATAATCCCTGATAGCGACATTTTCTGTAGTACTTTCATTTCAGACATAATCATAGATAAATTTTATAACAGAATTATAGCATGTACTCGCTAAAACAAGGTACATTGAGAATATTTACAGTTTTCTCTTCTTAAATGCAATCAACTTAGATTGTTGTAGCAGTTAGTGTTGTAGTTGCGTAGTAGAATCCGTTTGCAAGCCCTGAACCAGCACCAACAATAACTTGGAAACCAATGATTGTCTCTTCTGCTGTTGCAGATGAACCACTACTTACAACAGTAGAATCACTGGTTGGTGTACCGTGCATTACATAACAATTCGCAATAGACTTTGCAGTACCTGCTCCACAAGCACTCCCATTGTTGTCAAATGCTGATACTTGGTTTGTTGATGAAACTGAATATGCGAAACCACTAGTGTTCACACCAAGACCCATATCATAATCTGGAGTTGATGATGCGTAATAATCGATAAAATCAGCTAGTGTTGGATGATCCATACCGTCGGCACTATCAAATTTTATAGCAAGTGTATACCCGCTAGCGTTGTTAGTAGTTACCGCAACAGTAGTTGAACCTGTTCGAGAACCACCAGTTGCACCACCAATTGCAGTACCGCCCATTGCGATATTACCTGATGCTGTTGAAAAGGAAATTTCTGCACCAATTTCCTGAGAAACAGTGAAAATATTTGTATCAGCAGCTGCGAACATTGCAGTTGGTTCAAACAATAAGTAAGTTACTGATAAAATGACTGCGGTTGTAAGCGTCGCCATTAGCGCTGCTACTATTGGATTTTGTTTTGTTAAGCTATACATAGTAATTAATTATTTAAGGATACTGTAAATATCTTCTATGTATATAAGTATACAACTATAGTTTTTTTTTCTGGTGCGGAACTCCAGTCAGTGGGGATAAGTTATATAAGCTTTTACGAATTATCTTCAGCTAAACCACCAGTTTCATCTCCTATAAAAATCTCTACGGAAGGCCCTTGGTCCTCTGTTAAAATCTCAAGACCTTCACCAGGAGCTTCAGGAGTCGTTTCAGCTACAGTCTCCTCAAATTCTTCTATTATATCAGTCTGCTCTGCAATAGTTTCTACTGGTATTTCTAGCTGAGGTTCGGGAACATTGATTGCTGCAGTAGTGCTAGCAGCGGTTTCGGTTTCGGTTTCGGTTTCGGTTTCGGTTTCGGTTTCGGTTTCGGTTTCGGTTTCGGTTTCGGTTTCGGTTTCGGTTTCGGTTTCGGTTTCGGTAATGATAGTATTTCCTCCCTGTGTGCTTTCAAGCTCCACGATACGTTCTTCAAGCTCAGAAATACGATTTTGGTTCCCTTGTACGATAATCCACATCTCCTTAAACGCCTCAACAACGACCGCAAGGAGGTTCCGCGTATTGAGTGACCAATACTCACCGCCTTTGCGAACGACTTCAGGGATAATCAAATCTACCTCCTGTGCAATGAATCCCATCTCACGTGCTTCTCCAAACCGCTGTGTATCCTTCCAACCATAGGTAACACCACGTAATCCAAGCACTTTCGTAAGTGAGTCTTCCACCGTCACGATATCGGCCTTAAGACGTTCGTCAGACACATCGCGAACGATATTACCTTGTGAATCTGCAATAAGGTTGGTTGTCCCTCCAAGCAGGTCACTAGATTGAATAACTCCATCTACGGTTACCGTAGATGAACTCAGTGTTGTTGTCCCTATACCGAGATTTCCTGCAAAATATGAATCTGCGCTACTGCGTCCAATAAATGCCCCAGAATTTTCTATACCTCCGGCACCTATAAGCAATCTATTACCTATAGATAAATCACTACTAAATCGAACGTCTCCGGAAACGGTAAGAATTCCTGCATGCAGTGAATGTAAGATGGCTGACTGACTTTCAATGCCTGTTATATCAATAATGTGAAATTCGTCACCAGTACTAAGGGAAGCAACATACGCATATTTTCCTACTACCGCTATTTTACCTACACTGCCTGCTGCAAGATCTACCGAACCGACCTCTATCGGTGCTGTAGGCTTCGCGATACTGATCACATGCACATCATCTCCGCTTCCCGCAGTCACCACATACGCATAATCCCCCGTAACGGTAACTGAATTAGCAGTTGTATTGAGATCTAATGAACCTGTTACAGAAATATCTGATGGATCAACAATGCTCACTATATGATAATCATCTCCTGTAGCTTGAGTAACCACGTGCAAATAATCCCCTTCTAAGACAAGGTCGTTTGCTGTAGCATTTAAATTAAGACTTGCAGTGGTGGTTGGTGTTGCTGGGTTACTTACATTTACCACGACAAGACCTTCGTCAGTATCATTAACGGTCACATAGGCATAATCTTCGCGTACTACGATACCGGTTCCGGAGTTAGGCAATTCCATCTCCCCTGCCAACACTGGGTTTTCTAAATCAGTTATATTAATTACATGAAAATCAGTTCCTGTATTACTAGTGACCACATATGCATAATTTCCTTGCACAAAAACTCCAGTGGCGCTGGATGGTAAATTCAAACCTCCTATCTCAAAAGGTGCCGTAGAACTCGAAATATCAATAATATGGAAGTCATTCCCGTTAAAGTCTGTTACAACATACGCATAATCCCCTCGTAAAAAAACATCATTTGCAGAACTCGAAAGGTTAAGTGCCCCCACTTCCACAGGCGCTACTACGTCAGTTATATCAACAATATGAAAATCATCCCCCGCGCTGGCACTCACAATGTACGCATAATCGTCCCGCACTTTAAGACTATTTGCACTTGGGTTAGAACCCAGCGCCAAAGAACCAACTGTTTGAGGTGAGTACAAATCAGTTGAAGTCCCCCCTCGTTGTAAAAATGAACCATTTTGGACTGTTAAGCGAGCCTCAGGTTCAGCAGTTCCAATACCAACATATGTATTGGACGAGTCATACACAAAACCGGCCTGTGAACCCGCATTTTGAAACAATACTGAACCCTGCACCGTAAGTGGCGAAGTCGGTGCACCAAGACCAACACCTAAATTTGATCCATCAAATACAAACTCATTGGAGAATAGTAATTCAGAAGTTGTTGCAAACGGGATCGCATTAACGGTAAATGACCCTGGAGTGTCTGACAGACCAAGGTATGTCTCAGAACCTCCCCCCACACTTCCCACTGCAGCAAACCGTAGATTTCCCCCACCGTCGGTCACGAGAATTTCATTAAAACCTCCATCAGCGGCAGGAAGCGACCAAAGTACATTACTTGCAACAGTAGTAGATGACTGGAAGCCAACATAATTACTCCCATCAGCATCATATAAAAGGATGTCACCTTGGTTCAAAAGTGACATATTACCGGAAAATGTGGCGAGTCCTGAAACAGCTAAAGTACCTGTCAATTCGGAATTGCCATCCACAGTCAAACGCGACGTCGGTGAGCTTGTTCCAATACCTAAGAATGACCCGTCATATACAAAGTCCGTGGACTGCGTTATTGCTGAACCAGATGCATTTGTGTATTGAATAGTATTTGCGACAAAAGACAACGGGGTATCTCCCAGTCCCAAGTATGTCGCTGCATCTCCTGTGGCCACACACACTCCACCTACTGAAAAACATCCCGAATCGATATCAATACCACTTTCAAAGGTTGAAGTAGCACTTCCTCGTACCGCAAAAAGGCTCGTTGTTGCTGAGGTTGTACCTACAGTCATCTCTGAGAAAAAGGCAGCAGCCATAGTAGTGGAACCAATAATTGTTCCATCGATAACACCTCCATTAATCGTAAGAGTCTCAACAACATCTGTGTCAGTAATACAACCAACACAGCCTCCACGTGATCTCACTGAAGACAGTTTAGATTTATTTTTAATAGTCAGGCCTGAAATTGTAATATCTGAACCTGCTTTAAAGTCGACTTCTCCTGTCTCTCCATTTACCTCAGTAACTCCCTCAAACGGCTCTGGCGTAAACGAAATAATTGGAGTCGTTGTTGATCCAGTAATCGTCACATTCGTCCCGGCCACCACCTCATTTACGACATTTGCTGCAAACAATGAGCCTTCTCCAAGTAACACATCTGCTCCATTGGTTATAATACCGCCGTCAGCATGAAGCAAGCCTGCAATTTCCGCTGTTTCACTTACAATTATTTGAGTCATTTCTGCAAGTTCAGACACTGAAAGAGACACAGACTTAAAATCTCCTAAGACCCCCAGACTCTCAATTTCTGCATATGTCGCGACATCCAAACGTGTCGTCTGTAGTGAATCTGCCACACTTAACTGACGAACACTAACTGGTCCTGTGAATGTAGTGGATGCAAACTCTCCTTCTCCCATGACAGTCAACTTGCTCGTAACCGAAAGTGGTGCATTCACAATAAGCACTCCTTCTCCCAGGGGATTCAGAGGAGCAATTGCAGTCTGTGAAAATTGCTCATCAGGGATTGGTAACACCACTTCAGAACCTTGTTCTTCTTCGTCAAGATCTGAACCCGAAAGTACTGCACCAAGTGCCTGTGCAGTAAAAGATGCTACCCCATCAATCTGACGGAACACTTCTTTTATAATTCGTACTATCGTATTCTCTTCACCATTCACCCCAGGGTCACTTGATGCCTGAGTAATCAGTGGAACTGATACTGCGTACAGCAAAAAAACGACACACACTATGGCCAAAACAGTACGCTGTATTAAACGCATTCTTATTTGTAAGGTAGATATGATACGCATAGGTATCTTTATATGAGGCCTGTTCACACATACTGGAAACACCTTGTTACAAAACAGTGCGATTAAACACTCATATACACTAATAATACCATGCACGCACTGCAGTATTTTGTCTTAAATCAGCCTACTGGCTATAACTATTCTTTCATTTCCGCTACTTGTTCTTGTATGTAAATCACCGCTTTATTATCCTCAAAAAATAGAACGGCATTTTCAAATGTAAAAGATTTTACAGTTCCATCAATACCTTCGATACTCACGGGTGCGGTATTTATTATAGACATAAAACGTGCGTGGTCGGGCAAAATATCAAAAACCCCCTCTCTATTCTCAGCACTAATAGAAACCACGTCTGCCTGCCACACAAGCGCAACGGGTGACATTATTCTTATGTGCATAGTGTCGTTCATGATTCTGAAAGTAAACCTGCGGATACGAGATCTCCAATGTACCAAAATGACTCAGCAGGAACTGCGTCGAGCTTTCCATCAAGAATAGCCTGCACATCGCGCACGACAAGTTCACGAGGTACTTTCACCCCATCACGACCCGTCTCCACCTCAGTAATAATAAATGACTGAGTCATATAGTTCAAAAGTTTTTGCGCACGCATATATCTTTTCTGATTCTCTTCAGAAAGCTCTTCCTCCCCTACGATGGAAACGATACGTGAAAGCTGCTTATATTGATTCAAAACCTCAATCGCCTCAGTTGCTGCACGATAGTGCGCTTCACCAACAGTCTTGGGATTAAGCGCCGTCGACATAGACTTAAAAGGATCCACTGCAGGATATCGACCTTCGTAGGTGAGTTCACGAGAAAGAATGGCAACTGCATCCATGTGTGGCATAGTCGCGGACACCGCAGGGTTTCCAAACTCATCGGCTGGCACATACACAGTTTGTACTGAAGTAACCGATGCGTCAGTCGTCGAGTAAAGTCGGTTCTCAAACTCAGCAATCTCTGACTGCAAAGTTGGTTGATATCCAAATTCTGAGGGGAGCTGACCGAGCAGTGTAGAAAGTTCACTTCCCGCTTGCAAGAAACGAAACACATTATCAACAAAGAAAAGAACATCCTGCTTCTCTACGTCTCTATAATGCTCTACAAGTGTCGCAGCAGTGGCAGCAGTAATAGCTCGCACTGCTGCGTTTTTATTGATATGTCCAAACACAAGTGCCGTTCGATCGATTACGTTATGTTCGGTAAGTGACGTCCAGAGGTCATGCCCTTCACGAATACGTTCACCAATACCTGCAAATACTGAAACCCCCGTGCCGTCATACACCACATTACGCAAAATCTCTTCCTGCAATGTTGTCTTCCCTACACCTGCGCCGCCCACCAATGCCATCTTCCCTCCTTTAAGTAAGGGCACGAAAAAATCAATGGTTTTAATGCCTGTTTCCTGAACTTCGCGAGGCCGTACAATACTCCCTCCCACGGTCTGACCATGATCTTTATAAATAGGTTGTTGCACACTTTCTTCTATGTCGCCCGCACCATCAATAGGTTCACCGTATAGATCGATTACTCGACCAAGTACTGCCTTTCCTACCGGCACAGTAATGCGTGACCCTGTTGAAAATATTTTTACATCGCGTGCAATGGTATCTACCTCAGAAAGTAACAAGCAAAACATTGTATGTGGCCCTTCATACGCATACACCTCCAATCGCACTTCTGTATTATCTTCCGCAGTAAGTAATTCTTTTAAGGGTGGTTTATACGCTCCATCACATTCAACACGAACAACCTGACCGATTACACCTCGAATTCTTCCCACATACATATCTTTATTTGCTGCAATTTTCATAACGTGTCTTTGTTAGCAAAACCAGTAAAAGTCTCGAGCAGGCGCATACTCTGCATGGTACTGATTTCTTTATGAATTACTCTTCGCTCGTCTTTCAGAATTTCTTCAGTGCGCTCTCGCGCACGCTGCATCTTCATGAGTCGTGCACCCGTCAGCGCCAAACGCGTCTCAAGCACAATCCGATCAAACAAGACCAAACGTATCTGTGTCTTGAAAAACTCCAGCATTGCAGGAATGTCAGGCTCAAACAAATATTCCAGTGTTTTCTGCGGTACTGCATCATGCGGCACATGAGTAACATCGGTCACCTTTGCACGCTGTTCAAACGCATTAATGTACGTTGGATGTATCACTACCACCTCAGCATACGGTACAAGTTGCTTCACCACCTGCTGTATCTCTTCTACTGTCGGTTTATCTTTCTGGAAATTCATATAGGTAACGGGTGTTGCAACAGGTGCTCTCTCAAGGATTTGTTTTCCTGTTTTTCCAATCACTACACATTCGACATTAATATTTTCATCAGTAAGCTTTTGTAGTTGGGTTATAACATCATCATTAAGTGTTCCGTAAAATCTCCGATTAGAAGTCAGTGCAACATACACCAATTTCTTTTCTGACGTAGGAAGCTCAATACCCTTCTTTGCTGCATAACTGTGGAGCACATACATCAACTCATGTAGTTCCAAAAAATATTTTTCATTTGCTTCATACGCAGCACGTATTGACTGTAAACGGGTCGCACTAATATCACGTAACATGGTGGTTACGAACTGGGCAGTCTCTGTATGCGCGAGGCCTTCACGCAATTCATTTATTGCTGACATATTTTTTCTAACACAGGCGAAAGTGCTGATAGCTTTTGTATAAACTCATCGTACACTACTGTCTGCAGTGCTAATCCTCGTACCTCCTTAAAAGCATCATCCCACGTAAGCGCTTCAAGTAGGACTTCTTTATGTGCATCAACGAAAGTTTTATCTTTCCCATCAAAAAATTTAGTAAAGACAAGCGCTAAAAGTAATACCTGTGTATCTGTTGACACACTACGATACGGATCTTGGTGTATCAATGCTTCTACAATCGCTCCACGTCGGAGCACTTCCTTAGTGTGTTCATTAAGGTCTGCACTAAACTGTGCGTATTCAATTTGCTGGCGATAGCTCCCAAGCAAAATCTGTATTTTTGTCGTTAACTGTTTTTGCATTGTCTGCTGTGCCTGGCGCCCTACACGTGTCACTGACTCCTGTACGGTAATTGATGGGTAGGTCCCTTCTGCACGTAATGAGGGGGAAAAAGAAAAGTGCCCATCAGTACACGCCATGAGGTTTGTCGGGATGAGGTCAGAGAAATTCTTTAAGTCAGTCTGCACCACAGGGAGCGAAGTAATAGAGCCTCCCCCAAGTTTTTCATTAAAATGACCTGAGCGCTCCATAAGGTGTGCGTGTTGATAAAAAATATCTCCTGGGTATGATTCATTACTTGGCAATCGGCCTTCAAGCAGCCCGATCTCCCGCAGGTACTTTGCGTGCGCATCCAGGTCATCAAGAATAACCAATACATCTTCACCACGTGACCGATAATGTTCAGCCAACAAATACGCAACAGATGGTGCAATTGCAATGATTGAAGCAGGTTCATCAGAAAGTGCCGCGATGACGATAGTTTTCCCCTTATCTTCCCCGCCGAGGATTGTATCGGTGACCTTCCGTAAGCCTGCAACCGGCTTACCAAGTACGACATAGATACACACGGTTCCTTGTGCTTTTTGTGCCAAAACAGTCTCAGTTAAAAATGTAGTCTTTCCGCTACGCATCGGTCCAAACAATAATTGACGTTGTCCTTTTGCAATAGGAATAAGTAAGTCTGCCACTGTTACACCAGTATTGAGCTGTTCATGTATTGGCACACGCAGTTCAATACCTGGTGCGTCTAACTCAAGACGTAATGGCACCTCACCAGGCGGCAGTGAACCTTTTCCATCAACAGGAACGCCGAGCGCATTTATAATACGCCCGAAAAGTTGATCCCCACAGGAGTACATATAGTCAGAGGGCAAGTACGAGTACCGGTCACCCGGTCCCGCGTTTGCAGTTAACGCCAACGCAGAGACGTGGTCGTCAGAAAGTGACCGTACAATTGCCAAATTTCCAGACTCATCAATAAGAAGATCGTTAATGCGCGCAGACGGTAAACCGTCAATAGCTAAAAGGTACCGCTTCGTGCGCGTTACAAATCCTACTTCATCAGCTGGTCTAACTCTTTGCATATCCAGATAATAATTCCGTTATGACACCCGTCTGTTCTTTTATCTTGCTTCGAAAAGAAAATTCATGATATGTATCGTTCCAAACAAACCCGCAACCGCCAACAACCTCCGGATCGATATGTATATCCAGCAACACTTTTTCATCACACTGTGCGCGAGACCACAGTCCAATACTATCAATTTCTTCGTGTGGTAATTCTTTTGGTATATACAGCGTCAGCACCGGAAGCAGGTCAACCTCTGCATGGAGGTCATTCATGTGTGCAGATATATTTTGTTGTGTAAACGCAGTAAGTACCTGCGCACCCCACTGTCGCACAGCCTGTGCATCACCCTCAAGGACATCATCAGATAAAAAAGCTTCACATGCCTGATCAAACGAGATATCTCCTTGTGTAAACAGTGCATGTTCAACACACTGGCGAAGAATACCCATCCGCCGATGAAGGTCATTACCCGTGTAGGTATTACGCAACATGTATGTCAGAAGTCCCTGTGTACGACTGCTCATAGAATATGTTTTGCTTTAGCTTCCTCAAGTGCTTCTCGTGCAAGTGATGCATGTTCAGAAATGGGCACTTGAGTATGCAACACTTTCATAACCACCGATTCAACGAGCTGCTCAATGTGCCTATCCATCAACTTCTTCCGAGACACTTCATATGCTTCAATGTGGGCATCGGCAGCGTGTTGCAATGATGCGACATGCGCTGCGATTTGTTGTTCTCCTGAAACCTCGACCTTCTGCAACTGGTCAGTCAGTGTTTTACCAATACTTCCTATTTCTTCACGAAGTGCTTTCATCTGAGCTTGTGAATCAGTCTCTATCTGAGAAATAGTGTGCGCTATTTTCTCATTTGTTTGTGTTACATGTTGTGTCACTTCGTTTTGTTGTGCAGTAACACCTTCTTGTGCGGTCTTGGTAAGTTTCTCCACTGCATGAGTCTGCACTTCAGACACCTCACGCAACGCGCTCATGATTCCTTCTGTCTGCTCTTGTACTGAGTCACGATACTGTTCGTGAATCTGAGTCGCCTGATTGGTATATTCTGAAATCGCAGCATGCCCAGCTTTTTCAGCATCGGTAATAATTGACTGAGCCTTCTGCTGTGCTTTTTGTACTATCGCATTTGCTTCATGTTCTGCTTTTTTGATTACGTATTCGTACGCAGGAAACGTCAATTTGTTCACCTGGTTGGTTGTGCGTACCTGCAACACCAACAGCACAACCATAGCTATGAGCAATCCAATAAAAGCTCCTATTAAAAATTCTAAGGGAAGAGATGTATTCATACTATGACTATAATACCGCATGCCAAGCAAGCAGAACAAGCATATCTACACACAGGTCATTACTGTAGAGGTAGGATCAATACTGCCACTGCAATAAATACAACTACTGCACAAAGTATTAGAGCAAAAACAATGTTCCCAAACGCAAGCGTGACAATAGACCTCCGTGCCCGAGGGTTCCTCCCAACAGATACAACCCCTTGAGCAATGGTCGAGCGAAAGCTGTACAATACAAACACAAGTCCTCCGATTGCCAGTACCGTTGCTATAGCAGCTCTGATAATCGAAGCGAGATTATACTCAGATTCTTCCTCAACTATCTGACTTTCATCTACTTGCTCTTGTTGTGATGCATGGGCAGCAACAGCGTCAGTCACCCCTATCTGAGCCTGAATTAAATACACTTCGTTTTTCTCTTCTGACTCACCTCCCTCCAAAGCAATCGCAAATACATTTTTATCATGAGCACCTGCACGGACAGCAACTCCGGTGGAAGACCCTGTTATGAGCACATCTCCTCGCGCTATGACTCCATTTGTATTATCAACACGCACCAATGAAACCCCTCCAGTTACTACGGGAACCTGGTTTACTCCTGTAGAGAAAACAAGTGATGGCTTTACTGCAACTACACCAAATACTTGCGGTGCATCTACTCCTTCTGCAATACCATATGCATCATTTTCCGAATTATGCACGACTACTGCCCCCTCTTGCGCAAACACCCCGTCTTCGAGCACTACTGTAGTGGCAACATCCAACGAATTAGCCTCCACCCATACCACCCCCACAGGTGAAGCAAGGATTACCAAAAGTACCCATAAAAAGAAAGACCTCATAACATGCATATTGTATACGTATTGTAACGCACTGACATAGTAAACTGCCCCATAATTCTACACACCAAACAAATACAAAAACGCCAAAAGCCTTGCGTCGCGCACTTATAGCAACATGGCACTTTTACACATAAAACACCTGAACCTATCCACACCTCCACATTCAGTAACCTGAAACACCCGTGTGGAGGCCTGGCCTCCACACGGGTGTTTCTTGTTTTTGTACATGTTTGGAGACGATTAGATACCTCCCCCACCTCCACCACTTCCTCCACCAGTGGTTGAGTTGTAG
>Ga0209119_1002391_pt1 | contig 17269 bp, 16 predicted proteins | sample COG_03_FD_184747 | JGI IMG/M metagenome (GOLD analysis project Ga0209119, IMG submission 184747) | Pelagic Microbial community sample from North Sea - COGITO 998_met_03 (SPAdes) (version 2) | ecosystem: Environmental > Aquatic > Marine > Neritic zone/Coastal water | place: Helgoland, sampling... | reverse complement strand
GCCTCACGCAAGTTAGCCAGAGCTTCTTCGGGATTCGCCCCTTGGCTAGCAATATCTAAATCAGGAGTAAAGGCGACATACTGGTCTTCTTCTCGGCGTAAAACTGCGGTAAACTTTGATTTCATGACAGAAATTTATATCGAATCGATTCGAGAGTCAATTCTGTGTCGTTGAGTAAACCGGTCAATATATAGATTGCTGATGGGCAGAGCGCATCCATCCGCAGGCAGTTTGAAGTTTGAATTGTGACGTGTAGAGCTGGACCGTGGGGCTAAGCGAAGAAGGCTCACACGGAGCCACGGAGGCGCATCCACCGCACAAAACCCCTGCTCCTGTTGGTTCAGTGCTCAAAGACCCGTACGACGTTATTGCTCACACGGAGCCACGGAGACACGGAGGCTCATCCATCGCACAGCACAGGACAAAACCCAAGCTCCGTGTCTCCGTGCCTCCGTGTGAAAACCTGCTCCTGTTGGCACTGTGCTCTCGCGCTGAGGCGCTGAGTTTTTTGGGGCGATGGCTTGGGCTCTGCTGCTCAGTTTAAGGGAATCGCGGGGTCAACCCGCTCGCTACAGTCACACAGTTAAAGGACACGCCCTAAAAACCCTTCAAAACGATCGACTATTTTTTCGATCTGGAAGGCCTGTTCTGCATAAACGCGGGCCTTGCGTCCCATACCTTCGCAGCATTCTGGATCTTAGCGCAATTCATCGGCACGCGCCAAGAATCCTTCGCTGTCATTCGGTTCTGCAGTGAAACCAGTGCCCTCACGGTTCACGGTTTGAGCCGCTAAATTCTCGTCTGTAATTGACAATAGGAGTGGTCGCTGGGCACACAGGTACGTGAGTACTTTGGATGGCACGCAAATATGACTGGCTTCAGGCTCGAGAGTCGCAATTAAAACGCTTGCCGTAGCCAGCACCTCAGGCACTCGCTCCGCCGGCTGCATCGGGAGGCACTTTTAGCGTGTTTTGTAGTGCGGGATCCTGGGCCTTCTCTTTGAGGAAATCAGTTGTTGGCCTCTACGCTTCAGGCCACCCACCACATTATTTGGGGAAGAGCGAGTAGTGATCGAAGAATCCACTAGGCCTGAGTACTCGCAATGTGATGAGAACAACAAAACTAAGTGGAGATTTCCTAACAACTCGCACGCGATAATAAAGCTAATGGCAGGATGGTGATTTATTTAAGGATTCGTTCGAATTTATCTAAGACCACATCCCTCGAGTATGCCTCAGCTCGCTTGAGGCAAGCAGTTTTCATTTTCTTGAAGCTTGGTGATTCAATGAAAGCATTGGACAAAACTTCTCGTAGGTGCTCGTGGTCGCTCCGTTTTAAAACGATGCCCAGTCCGTTTTCGATTACCTCTTGCCCAAGTGGGCCCTTCGGATCACAGAGTGCCACTATGGGCGTGCCTGTACCTATGCATGGAATTAATTTACTTGGAATAAATGATGCACCTACGCTTGTTGTTTCGGTTATGAGGAAAAAATCTGTCTTATACAACGCCTCGACGAAATCAGCCTCGGGTAGGAATCCCGCAATACTGAACCGCTCGTCTTTTTGCCCATGAATCCATTTTTTCAGATCTTTGATCTCGCCACCGTCTCCATAAATCTGGAAATGAAATTTTAATTCTGACTTTTGAAGCTCTTTGCAAAATGACAATAATCCTTGTTTCTTTCCAATATTTCCAGCATATAGTATTTGGGGACTACTTGCGGAATCAAAAATTCGTTTTTTGAGAGATTCTATCAACTCAGCCATGGAGCGGTTGAGCCAATTAGGCAAGTAGTGGCAGCTACCGATGCGTCCGGCGATAACATCAACACGTTCAACCATAACGGGAGAAATAGTGCTAGTTATATCCGCTTGTCTGAAAAGCAGAGATTGAGTTTTTGTAGCAACGACATCAAAAAGTTTATTTTCGCTAATTCCCGAGGCAGTGGCCGCGTCTGCGGGGATATCTTGAACGTTTAGCCAAAGCTTTTCACGCCTTACCCATTTTCGCAGGACCGCGTAAAGAACGGCTCCCAATAATGGGCAATAAACCATTGTTACATCATTTTTTCCATGGCTAAAAAGTGACCTTAATAGGCTTAGAGTAAACGACAATTCGTAAAGCAAGCGCTGTAAAAGAGAAGAGGGATTACTCGGGATGTATAAACCATAACGAAACAAATTCACTTTGTTGATTTTTTCTTTTTGCACTTTCCAGAGGTTCGCGCTACTTTTATTATTCCATTCTGGGTAGTAAGGATAACTAGTGAGCACTTGGACGTCATGCCCACGCTCGCAGAGTCCATAGCATAGATCAGAAAATACAGAGGCCCCTCCTCCGCGATCGGGATAAAATAAGTTAGAAATGATTAGGATTTTCATGACGTTTACTGTTGCCGTAGTTTCCAGGCGTCGACTATTTGCACGATTGTGTCTTCGAGCTTTATCGAAATGTCCCAGTTTGGATAGTGGGCTCGCATCTTATCTAGGTTGGAGTAATAGCAAATATGGTCACCAATACGATTTTCTTCAGAATAAGTAAATTGCTGAACCTTTCCGCTAAACTTCTCAACGAGATTGAATGCTTCTAACACTGAACAGGAATTGTTTTTACCCCCACCTAGGTTGTAAACCTCAGCAATTCGCGGGGCAGCTATAAAGGCAGCCATGAAACGAGCAACATCTATCGAATGGATGTTGTCGCGAACTTGTTTGCCCTTGTAGCCAAAGACAGTGTATACACGGCCCTCTAAGTTACATTTCACGAGATAGCTTAGAAATCCATGAAGTTCCACGCCAGTATGATTCGGGCCAGTGAGGCAACCACCGCGTAGGCAACATGTTGGCATGCCGAAGTAACGACCATACTCCTGGACCATAATATCCGCGGCGACTTTTGAGGCTCCAAATAGTGAATGCTTAGACTGATCAATGGTAAATTCCTCAGAAATACCTCCTGCGTATTTCTGATCATCATAGTCCCATCGTGTCTCGAGCTCTTTCATGCGAATACGATTTGGTGCATCACCGTAGACTTTGTTGGTAGACATATGCACAAACGGTGAGCTTGGGCAAACCTGGCGAGCAGCTTCTAAGAGATTGAGAGTGCCGACAGCGTTAGTATCAAAGTCATCGAACGGTATTGAGGCTGCACGATCGTGAGATGGTTGAGCGGCTGTATGCACGATAGCGTCTGGCTTTATAGACATAATAAGTTTACGCACCCCTTCGCGATCACGGATATCGAGTTCGTGATGCTCAAAATCTTTAAGGTTGGTTTGCATCCGGCGTTGGTTCCAGCGTGTGTCGCCAGCTTTACCAAAAAATACCGCACGCTGGTTATTGTCGGCTCCATGCACTTGCCAGCCGTTGGCGTGGAAATAGGCAGCTACCTCAGAACCAATAAGTCCCGATGAGCCAGTTATGAATATTTTTTTTCTCATTTTATTTAGTATGGGTTTTATACGCACTTTACGTATGGAATGTTAGGATTTTGTTTGCGCACTTCTCCCATAGGACCGCTCCATCCGAAAGTGTTTGGGAAAGGAGTATTTGATCCGGTGGTAATCGCCCGGCATCTTCAGCGGCAGCCGCTGATGATGCCGAGTCAGATCGCTGACGACCGCATTCCGCTCAATCGAGAGGATGTTGACATAGGCATGCGTCACAGAATACCCGCGCTCAGCGAGTTGTTCTGTCAAGGGAAAGAAAAACGGGTAGGCTCCGAAATCGTGGAAGAAAATTTTCATTTTTACTTCCAGCGTGGCTTAATCGGTGCACATGGATTGCCACCGCAAATCATATTATCCGGCATATCTTCTAAGACCACAGATCCCGCTCGGATGACTGCATCGACCCCAATCGTGACACCCGGCGCCACAAAACTTTGCGCACCCACCCACGCCCCGTCTTTAATCGTGATCGGCGCATTCCTAAAGGGCATGGATGGATCTCTAAAATCGTGATTGCCAGTGCAAAGGAAAGCTCGCTGTGAAATGCAGCAATGCGAGCCGATGTTAACACCCGCGAAATTGATAATCATGACGTCCTCGCCAATCCAGGTGTGATCACCAATTGAAAGCTTCCAGGGAAGATGAATATTTACTTTTGGTTTGAGCAGTAGTCCACAGCCCACAGAAGCTCCAAACTTTCTTAGGATGCTTGCCTTAAATCGATTCGGCCAAGGCAAGGCGCAGGAGATGAAACCGATCTTTACCAGATACCAGACGATGACCCACGACTTAGAACGTCCCCCCGAAATTTCTATGGGATTGTGGTCAACAAGATCTTGTCGCACGAGAGACATAAAAAGGCGTGATAAAATACTTAAGTGTAAAGTCTAACAAATAAATGGCGGATTCAATTTTGAAGTGCAAGAAGAGCTAAAAAGGTGAGTTAGGTGCTTGCGAGCGCCCTCACCAAGGCGAGAGGCTCTCTTGCGATGAAACAAAACTACAAACACCTAACTCAGGAAGAACGCTACAGTATCGAACGCATGCGAAAAGCCGGATATCAACAAAATACAATAGCGGAGTTGCTTGATCGCGACGAGGGCACGATCAGCCGCGAGATTCGGCGTAATTCTGGTGGACGCGGTTACCGATCTAAGCAAGCAGGGGCTATGGCCGCAGAGCGCCGTCTGAAGAGTCGTAAAGCCAAGAAGTTTACCTCTGAAGTTCAGCAGTCAGTTGAGTATTATGTGCGCGAAGATTACAGCCCTGAACAAGTGACTGGATTTATGCGTCGCCAGGGTGAAGCTACTGTCAGCCACGAGCGAATTTATCAGCATATCTATGCCGATTATAAAGCGGGAGGCGACCTGCATAAGCACCTTCGGCAGAGACGTAAAAGGCGCAAGCGCCGTCTGGGGCGCCCCGATAACCGCGGCGTTATAGTAGGCCGCGTGAGCATCGACGAGCGGCCAGCTAGCGTAGACTCAAAGTATTACTACGGAGACTGGGAAGGCGACCTAATCGTAGGCGGCCAGCACGAAGGAGCGGTATTGACGCTAGCCGAACGTAAGACCCAGCTCTGCTTAATGTATCCGCTCGATGGCAAGCGCAGCGATGAGGTTCAGGCGGCGATGATAGAAGTGCTGCAACCGTTTATAGGAAAAATACGCAGTATCACTTTGGACAACGGAAAGGAGTTCGCCGGACACGAGGGAGTCAGCGAAGCATTGGGGACTCAGGTTTATTTCGCTCATCCATATTCTTATTGGGAGCGAGGCTTAAACGAGAACACCAACGGCCTGATTCGTGTCAATTTAAAGAAAGGTACGAGCCTACTGGGACTTACCATAGAAGAGTGTAATCAGATCGCGGATAAACTGAACGATCGTCCGAGAAAGACTCTTGGGTATGTTGCACCAATAGAACTCTATCAAAAATTGATTGCTTCATGATCTTACGTCCTCAATTTCACTCTGCTGCCTCCGCTTCGCTCCGGCCTTGCCGCTTCGCGGCATTCCCCTTCGGGGAACCGGCCTCCACGAAGCGGAGGCAGCAGAGCATCGAACCACCCACCAGCAACCACAACACTAACACCATAATACTAACGACTATTATAAGCCTCTAGCTTCTTGCACTTGTTAGTTGAACTCGCGAATAGATAAAACCGCTCTTGTTGGAATTATCAATCAAAGCGGTTTCTTATCACACGGGCGGGAACACCAGCACAAATGGTATTTGGAGGTAGGTCTTTGGTTACAACGGCACTAGCTCCTACAATACATCCCTTACCAATAGTTGTGTTTCCTATAATTGTGGCACCATAGCCGATCAGATTATCGCCTTCTAGTACGATAGTAGCCGAAGCGTTTCGCCCACCCCAGAAGACCGTTTCTTGGGGATCGTCGAATTTGTGATCATTTCCGATAAAAGACACTTCAGAGGAAATGAGGATGTCATTTCCTAATTCCATATTGGTTTCTACGTGAAAGTTATTAGCAATCCCCACATTGTTACCAATTACAGCCTTCTGAGGGCTTACTATTAGCGCATTCTTACCAATGTAGACATTGTTACCATAAGTAAATTTCGACCTCAACTTAACACGTAAAACTAAAAGTCTAAGGCTACGTATAATGGCTCTAATCGAATTTAGAATTATATTAGCTGGTATATCAGGACGTTTTTTGCTGCTCATAATATCATTCTGTAAATGCTTTAACTATATTTTTTGCCATTAGTTCGATAGAGTAATTTTCTCGGCAATCGCATACTATCAATTTCCGTTTAAGCAACCATTGTTCACGATCTCGATAGAATCGAATTAGAGTGTTAGATAATGCCTCTACAGAATCTGTTTCGAAAAACTCACAGTTAAAATCAGGTTTAGCTGCCTCTATCTCGGGAGCATGACTCTCATGCTTAGAAATAATCATAGGAACTCCAAATGAAATACTTTGAGTTATAGATAAGCCAACATAACCAGGTGAGACGCTTGCGATGGATTTATTATAGTATTCCCTGAGTATGTTTATGTCTGCTTCGTGCCCCATTAATTTAATTGAATGCCCTAGGTTGTATCTCCCGATGTAGGACTGAAGTTTATCTCTCTCGGGGCCATCACCAAAAATTGCCAGTTTTGCTTTAAAATTCCCACTACCCAATGCTTGTTGAAATGACTGGATCAATAACATTGGCTTTTTGTCTTCAACAAGGCGCCCTACATATATGAAATCCGATGCTTGAGCATCTACTCTCGCATACATTTGCTTTACACTGTATAGAGCATTTGGTGCAGCCATAACTATTTTATTCGGCATCAACTGACGGAGTTCTTTTTCCTGCGTATGTGTGTAAACAAGAATCTTATCACCCAACAAGCGAAGGAGATGCCTGAGCCTATCTGATCGGGAATTCTTGCCTGAGCGAGGCCAAGCGTGCATCCACAAGATGGTTCGCCTTTTCAATATTTTTCTTAAGACGATTAACAACCACGTTGATACTATACGCGGATTAGCTTCAACAATAAGTCCTTCAGCTTTTAAAGCATCTTTCCACATACCAGTTTGCCAAAGAAAACTCCTCTTTAAAAAGTAGCGATTACTTATTAATGTAAGCTGTGAACCGATATCAATATCTGTCTTCAATGTAGGATAGAAATATTGATCGCCCGCGTAGGCTTGAAATGAATCTCCTAGTTGGTCACATAAAAGTTTCATTACTTGCTGCCTGTAGTCACCAATTGTAGTCTGCAGTAGTATGTATTTCATTCTATTTTATAGGGGTTGCCTAAGCCTATCCACAAATCTAGCTGCTATTTTTTGAACAAAATCTGCGTAGCTACTAAGATTTGTTGCTTTGATAGACATCTGAAGCGCCATACTGATGCATCACCTAAGAGTACGTCACTGTGGCAATTTGTTGGGGGCAGAGTCAAAGAAGCCAACCAATGCACCTGCGGAAAAAAACAGTATGAAGTTTTGCTCAATATTTGAATTAAACATCGATAGAATTAGAGAATAGACCAGCAGGACTAGGGTCATTTGTCCAAAATCTGACGAAATTAATTCAGTCTTACGCGACCAAATCTTAAACATTAGAAAGAGAGACACAAACGAGCATAGAAAAAGATTTAAGAACCCGAATCTCAGTACGATTTCGAGGAAAAGATTATGAGGGTAATTATTAACATCATAAAACTGAACACCCATAAGCATCGATTTAGAATTAGCGAATAGGGTGTTTATATACTCGCGGTAGATCGTAACTCTGCCTGATGAGTAATTATCCAAATTAGCATTACTATTGGAGCCTGAAAAACGTTCGTAAACAAACGATAGTTGATCTCCTATTGAAGTAAGCTCGATTAAAAATAGAAATGAAAAAAGGGTGATTAAAATAGGGAAAAAGTGCCTATAGCTTTTATTCAGCCAAAACGCGAACAAACCGCTAAACACTAAGGCTAAGATTGGACCACGCGATGCGGTATACATTGATATGCCAAATGACAAAAAAACGATTGGAATTGCAAGCATGGCAAGCGACTTACGTACCCGCATCGAGATTAATAAAAATAATACAGTTACAGTTGAATAATTAATGCCTAGCCCTACCGCATGAAAATGATCACTCTCAAGATCTAGTCGCCCAACTTCTCCAATAGACATAAACCTAAACAGGGTAATAAAACCTAAAATAATGCACAGAATATAAAAGAATAATGGTATCAATGCGAAACTAAACCTAGCCTGAGATAATTCGTAGGCAGCCAGAAAGAATACGGCAGCTTTAGTTAATAAATAAAAATATCTAAAATCGAATCCCGTATGGCCATTGGCTAAAGATAGGATCGCTAGATATGTGGCACTTAAAAATAAGGCGATAAAACCGAATCGAACGGAATACTGCCTGCTTCTGAACAGAGAAAAGTAGGAATAAATCAAGACCAAGAGTCCTAATAGCAAAAGTAACTCTCGGATGACTGGAGATGTGAGGAGAATTAGTGATGGGCTAAATAGAAAGAAAACGAGACTACCAAAGATCATTAGGCCATAGTTTTCACTACTCTTTGATGTGTAATAGCGTGTAATGTCTTCTGCTTTATACATGAAAGTCCCCCTTAACAGTTGCAGTAAAAGCCTCCGAGGAGCATCGGTCTAATATCTTCAGAAAACCAGCATTACTAATAGGCAAATGATCTATTGTTCGAATCACACTGGCACGGAAACTTTTTGAATCGCCAGCCTTGAAGGTGTCACCCCATTTACTAGATTGAACAATTCGTCCGAGCGTTCCGTAGTTCGAAGCAATGACCGGTTTCTGGTATTGGGCAGCCTCAATCAGGACGCCTGAACTACCGCCGAAGTCGCAATAGGGAAGCATTACGATTGAGCACTGCTTGAATGCTGCATCATACTCAGAGGAATCCAAGAAACGATTGTCGACGATAACCTCGATTCCAGCATCTCGAGCTAGTTCAATTGCAACAAAGATATCCTTATCATAAATTACACCAGCTATGTGAATTGTAATTTGACGAGAAAACTGCGCGCCTACCAACGCTCGGATCGCCCATGCCGTGCCTTTACGCTTCGCTTGGGCTCCAATAAAGAGTAAGCCGACAGACCCTTCCGCTTCGCTGGAATCCAGCCCCCTAGGCTTTAAATCAACAGCATACGGCTCACGACACCAAAAAAAGTCTTCGTCAACTCCACAACGTAGCGCAACCTCACGTGCCAGTAAATCATCTAGAAAAAACAAACGTTGCCGCGATCTCGACCAAGCAGTCAGTAAATGAATCGAGATCCTTCGCTTAGCAGATGCAACAAGTCCCTTGCGGTAGAGAAAATTTGATCGGAACCAGATACCACCGACGGGGATTCCTGAAATAGCTGCTTTGCTTAAAATCGCACAACTAAGTAGCAACTTAGATAGCTGATCGGCCTCCATTAGGAAAAATTCGTCAGGCTTTGTATGTATCTTAAGGTGCTGCTTGAGCAGTTTAAGACGTTCTGACTGATTCGGGAGTATTTTGTTAACTGAGGTTACTGCCATTAATTCTCGGCGCTCACCAAACAGATCCGCGAGATCCTCGTGGCCAACAAATGCAGTCACGCACGGAACGTCTACGATTTGCTGGATGTAAAACCGGTGATGACCACCCGGTTGAAAGTCTACAATACAGATACTCATACTGCTGAAACTTCTTAGTAAAGCGAACGAGCTACTCCATTAGCCCCTACTCTGGAATTTGATAGATAAAAGCTCGCTAAGCATATCGGAATACCGACCGCAGTTAAACAGGTAGACGCAGAAATGATGGCACCAAAAACATCGACGCTATCCACGCTAATTAAGATAAAACAAAACATCAGTGCCGTTAAAGCATTAGCTAAGACACATGCATACTTTAAACGCATTGCATAAAGGGACAGAGTAAACAGATGAAAGACACAACTTAATGAAAAATATAAACCGAACACACACATTATACTATTTGAGATAGCGGCATTCTCACCGACCCAAATCCCGGTAAGGCTCCGCCCACCTAGTCCGCCAACCACAACAAGAAAGACACCCAGGGCTAGAAATAGCATTAGAACTTGAACTATCCGTTTTTTTTACCCATGGAGTGTCACCTTGCGCCCATGCATCTGACATGCCACCAAACAAGGGTTGGGTAAGTGACAAGGTGATTCCCCCAAGCATTGAAAGCAATGTCATGAGTAACGAATAAGTTGTGACATCTTGCAACGCACCCTGCGAAGCAAACAGAAACTTAGGAAATTCTCGAATCGAGAGTGGAAATATGGTTTGCGCGATCATACATTTCGCATGTAGACTACGTCGTAATATGCCCCGCCCTTACATCGCCATGCAAAAGCATGGCGATGTAACTCACGAAAACCGTGTATCCCCATGAATTCTTCTATCTCTTCAAAGCGACAGCAACCAGTATAGGACTCAAAGTTTGCAACTTCTGTTTTAATATATTGGAAGTGTTTGAGGATTGATTCCCCCCCTTTGAGCACAAGCAGTTCAGTCCCCTGAGTGTCCATTACCAAACAGTCGTACAAAGAAATATCAATATTTTGATCTAGAAGGAGCGACGTCAGCGTAGTACTATTAAGCGGAATGGTGCCTTCGAAATCAATACTGGGCCAAATATCTCTACACTCCTTAATTTCCAAAATCGATGATGACGCACCGTTGTTGTTCGCAACATGGAAATCATAAGTTTCGTTGTCCTTATCAGTAACAAGCGCTTGTATTGCTTGTTGCTTTGGGTATTCAACAAGATTCAACTTCAATTCTTCGAACACTCGGGGTATCGGTTCTATCCAAAGGACGCGTAATCCTAGCTTTCGATAATATTCCCTTTCTTGGCCAGTATTCGCACCAACGTGAATCACACCCGAGACAGATTTAAAAAAACGATCGGGGTCGCGCCCAAAGACCTTTTTAGCGCGGTATAGAATTTTTTTCAGAATAGGTGATTTCATATTAAATACTCTTTGCACAGTCATCCCATAGGATATAGTTGAGAGCTCTGTTTGAGCTCGGATAAAAAAGGTGGTCGGCGCCGGATTCCGACCAAAGAATCCATTGCGTGAAACAAATAACGCCGACCAAGCACTACAGCAGCACATTGCATCAGCTTTGTAAACTCATCCCGTCGCACTTGACGGAAAAACTCGCCCGCAAGCATGGCGTGGATAAAAAGTCCCGCACCTTCACTCCATGGAGCCATGTGGTCAGTCTTCTGTTTGCGCAATTGACGCACGCGATTGGGCTGAACGATGTTTGCGACAGCCTCCGGCACCACGCCCCCAAACTTGGAGCGATCCGTGGTGCGGTTGCGCCAAGCCGTAACACGCTCTCGCACGCGAACAAGCACCGCAACAGCGATATGATGGAAGAGCTGTTTTGGAGCGTCTTGGGGCACCTTCAGTCGCTTAGTCCGAGCTTCGGGCCATCGGGCCGCTACAGCGGCTTGCCCCGCCGATTCAAGCGGGCGATCCATGCGGTCGACTCGACGACCATCGCTCTGGTGGCCAACTGCATGGACTGGGCCAAGCACCGCCGCCGTAAGGCGGCTGCGAAGATGCATCTGCGCCTGAACCTGCAGACTTTCCTTCCGGCTTTCGCCATCATCGAGGAGGCCTCCCACCATGACAACGCCCGCGCCATGCAGCTCTGCGCTGGGCTCCAGGCCGGAGAGATCGCCGTGTTCGATAAGGCCTACGTTCACTTTGCCAACCTCTTCAACCTGTCCGGGCGCGGTATCTTCTGGGTGACCCGAGCCAAGGACAACCTCTGCTACCGTGTCTGCCGAAAAAGCCTGAAACGACCTGAAGGTAACATCATCCGCGACGACGAGATCACTTTGGTCACTGACAAATCCCGCAGGGAGTATCCGCAACGCTTGCGACGGGTCGAGGCCTGGGTCGAGATCAACGGCGAATGGACCACCATGGTTTTCCTGACCAACAACTTCGATTGGGCCGCTTCGAGTATCTGCGATCTGTATCGATGCCGATGGGGCATCGAAGCCTTCTTTAAACAAATCAAACAGACCTTCAAGGTCTGCGACTGTTCCGGTTCGCTTCGCGCCCGGTCTTGTCGCTTCGCTCGGAACTTTGGTCACTCCAAGCATGCCATACGCTGGCAGCTCTGGGCGGCCATGTTGCTTTATGTGCTGCTTCGCTTCATCGCATTCCAGAGTCAGTGGCCGCATAGTTTTACCCGCCTCTTCACTATCGTTCGAGGTGTGGTCTGGGATCGCTTCGGACTCTTTGAACTCGCTGACTTCTATGGGACAGCAAGACACCGATACCGCATGTGCTCTGCGCCCCAATCCGCTTACCTGCCGGGTTTTGCTCCATGATACTATGGGACAGCAGCTGGCTATTACGGACGATTTTGAAGACTTTTGCATTTTGACATTTAACAACTACACCAACTCAACCTGCCTCAATCCTCAGGCTTGCCTATCTAACTCAGGCCTTATGGGATGACTGTGTACTCTTTACTTTAATTCAATTGAGCGAGATGAGTTACTGTATTTATGCAGCACTATGACTAATCCCATAGGTATACCTATAAAGGCTAACGCTAAAGATATGGTAGTTAAAATATGCCATATCTCTACAGATTTACCCATCAGCATTACCGCTGTTAGAATGCATATTGTAGTTATTATATTAATCATTATGCAGTGAAACTTCTGGTTCATAGCATAAAGTGCTATCGTTAATATATTGAAAATACCGACTAATCCAAAGAAGAGCCCGAATAGGAGCATAGTGCGATTGTTGATGCCAGCATCAACGCCAACCCAAATTGAAGTTAGTTTGAAGCCGTAAAAATATCCAACTAACATTAAAACGACTCCGCTGAGAGCATATGCAGCGACCACTAAGAAAATACGTTTCATTACCCAAGTAGTTTCTCCAGTGTTCCAAGCATCAGCAAACCCTCCAAAGAGAGGTTGGGTGAAAGAACTAAATATGCCAAATAACATTGTTAATAAAGTCATTAAAAGCGCGTATGTAGTGACTTGGTCTAACTCGCCCCTTGCCGCGAGTAGGAATTTTGGAAATTCGCGTATTGTTATTGGCAATACTGTCTGCGCTATAAAAAATGCACCACCACCACATAAGGCTGTTACTATAAGAGAACGCTTAACAAGTTTTAACTGGGGCCTAGCTTCAGGATGCCGCAAGAGAAAGTGAACTGAATTGATAACTTGGCAGACCATCATCGGTAAGTATAGAGCGAGCAAATATCCTAGTACTCGAGCCTCATTAGCCAGAAAAGAATATCCTACTATGGCTAGCGCTGAAACAAAATTAGCACTGCCTCCATATAGATTGCTATAGTGTAGTTCTTGGTATGCATTTTGTGCGTCAACAAAGATACCTGAGGTCGATTGTATAACTCCAAAAATAAGGATGAGATAGAGTACATTTGTGACTACTTCAGGAGCGTGCAGATACATACCACCAAAAATATTATCTAAGCCAAAAGTTAAGCTGTATATGTAGGTCGCTAATAGAAGTAACAAGCCTAATGCTACAGTAACGTGAAGAGCTGCTGCCATGATTTCGCCAGTATTTCGAAATTCTTTTGGCTGATTTCGTGCAGCAGAAACCGCGCTGACGACATATCCACTAATTCCAAAGTTAGACAACATAACAAATGCTATGATTGAGCTGCCTATTGCAAAAATAGAAAAATTTTGCACTCCGAGAGTTCTAACTACCAGCGGTATAGAAAATAACTGTAAAGCGACTCCTCCAAACTTTGCGGCAAATGCTGTAAATGCCGCAAATAAGATCCTGCGGTCGCGTTGATCCGTTATACGAGACAGCAAAGCTTTTTTAAGTTTTGTAAGTAGTTGCAGATTTTTTTTCAAAAGTTTTCACTTTGATCTGAGCGACTGCTTGATGTAATGCTCTCGTCTACCCAATTAGTCTTCTATGCGTGCCTTCATCTCTTTCGGAAAACACAAAATGTCACCATATAGCTTGCTTCTGGGGGCTATAGAAGGAGTAAGAGGATCGAAAACATCATAATCGTGTTTTTTTAACATATCTATAATTTCTTTCGCCGACGCCCCATTTTCCTTCAATAATGCGTCACTCAATTCGGATAAAATAACTGGCCTGTTTTCACTTAAGATTCTTTGGGCGCCCTGAAAGACCAAGTGCTCGGCGCCTTCAACATCCACTTTAAGAAAACCAGGATCGAGCGCTTTTTCCTCCACTAATGCATCCAAAGTTGTGCTCATTACCTCGACTAAAGCGGACTTTTCGCCATCTATGGAGAAGTGTTTCATTTTACCTAAGCTAGAATATTCTTCTTTGCCAATTATGGTGTTTATTTTGGTTAGACCTATTATATTTGAGGCAACCCCTTCGAAAATCTCTACCTTATTGCCTACATCATTCATTTCAATATTCTGACGTAGCCGTTTCAAAGCATTACTTGTAGGCTCAACTGCAAGTATTCTTCCTTTTTCTACAGTTTTTGCGAGCGCTATAGTGAAAAATCCGACATTTGCACCAACATCAATAACATCTCTTTTTTTATCAATATAGCGCGTAATCATCTGTATTAATTTAGGCTCGTAGTTACCACCTATCATCACACGCGAAAAAAGATCACTACGCGGATCCACTGTAAAAATCCCTTTGAAATCATCCAGCCTTACAACTATATCTCCATGTAGTATGGCCCGAAGGTTATTTATTGGCTCCATCTGCAGAGAATGCTTCTTCTTGAGAAAGGCGCGCCGTGTAGCTAGCATAGGGTATAGTGATGCCCTAACTATAGTGTGACTATTAACTAATTGCCTTAATTTATCAATCTGCATTGCTTTTCCTTTCAGGTGTTTATCGGATCTTCTAGGTTAGCAGCGTTGGTTGCATCGTCTCGATGAGCCTTCTTTTTTGAAATCTCGATAGCTTGCGGCTCCTCTACTGATTGATGCTTGGCAACAATCAATCCATCTACTGAAAAGGTCTCGTTCATGTTCGCATCGGTTAGAATAATATATCCAAAAGATTTCAGTTTCGTGATGCAGTCACTGTGGAGCTCGGGCGAGTGGGTGGATATGAAGACGAAATCAACATCTCCTTCTGTTAGCATACTGGTCGCGCCTTCTAGCATAGATAATTCGTAGCCTTGGATGTCGGAGTGAAGCAGATTAAGATGCTCTATTTTGTGTTCTTTACAAAACGAATCTACAGAAATGGTCTTAGGATGCTCTCTTGGACTTTTGTCAACATATGCTTGTGTAAAATCACCTTGCCTTTTGTTTAAGCGAAAGTTAAGTTTTCCACTAAACAAATTAGCAAATAACGGCTCGACAAGAAAACATGTTGCTTTAGGTCGTTGCTGCAGAAGCGATAGTGAATAAAAGCCCCAGTAAGCTCCAAGTTCGAGCATAACGCACTCATTGGGCAGAAGTCGTATAATTTGTTCAAACGCGCGCTCTTCCTGTGGTTCGTGAACCCCCCTATTTTCTATGAGAAGATTGAGAATACCTGCGCCATAGTATCCATTTGCGTTAACCCGTACGCCGTTGTGCATTGTGATTGTATAACCATCAAGTTCTCCAGCAGTTGCGCATCGTTCAATCTCAGCATTATCTGGTGATGAAATCACATCATCGATCCGAGACCGCCAAACTGAATCGACGTTGCCAATTGCTCTTGCTGCGGCATACGATGATCTCAGATACAGTTTGGCAATAGCATACTTAACGTAGTCTTTGATCGCTTTTGGTATAAGTGACTTGATTAATTTTATCATAATTATTTTGGGCTGAAGAGCGTCTTCATCTAAATTTCTTAACCGATATAATGCTTCTCCTAAGGGAGAAAAAAAGGGGTCAAACGCAAAATATAAAGCGCGCCGTTGAAAGGGTGATTTTTAGAATTAACCAAGATTCACGTTGGCTATAGAACTTAGGCATGGCGTGCGGGAGGGGCAAAAGGGGTCAAACGCAAAATATAAAGATTTATAGCGCGCCGTTGAAAGGGTGATTTTTAGACTTAAGGAAAGTTAACGTTGGCTATAGAGCTTGAGCATGGCGCGCGGGTGCTGTTGACCGCCCAACCGCTAGTTGGTTTTAGTGCGATGCGGCTACTATTTGGCGTATCCTTTCTGATAGTTTCCCACATCCTTGCCATAGCCATATTGATAACGCTCACTGTAGCTACCGGCATAACTACCGGAGCCACCAGCCGCGGCGCGCAGATTGGTGACGCCATTGAAAATCACGCCGAGCACCTTGGCGCGCGAGCGGTCCATCAAATTGACTGAGTGGCGGGTCTTCTGGCGGGTAGTCACATTCTGGCGAGCAACAAACACACAGTGGTCGGCATAATCGCCGACCAGGGCGGCATCGTGGAACACGCCGACTGGCGGGGTATCGAAAATTAGGATATCAAACTCTTGCTTGAGGCGCGAGACCAGCTGATCCATGCGCGGGTTCTCGAGAATGCTGCCGGCATGGGTGGTCGAGCCACCGGAGCTGAGCAGGAAATGCTTGTCTGACTCGCCGAGTGCGCGAATGCCGAGCTGGCTATCGGCCATCAGATCCGCTGCGATCGGGCTATCACTGCGCAGCCACTCCATTAGGCCGAGGCGGTTGTCGAGACTGTGGTAGCGGTGCTGACAGGGGCGGCGCAGGTCGCAGTCGACCACCAGCGTCTTATAGCCTTGCCCGGCGAGGGTGGCGGCCAAATTGGCAGCGACGATCGATTTGCCCTCCGAGGGGACCGAGCTGGTGACGACCAAACTGAGCGGCTTACTGAAAGTACCGAGACTGAGGCGCAGCGCACCGTAAATCGCCGCCAGCGATTCGCGCTCGGTGACGTCGTCCGACGCGCTGAGCCGCGCCATCGCCTCGGCCTGGTCGTTTTTATTCTGCGGAATATCACCGAGGATCGGTTTGCCGACGTAGCGCTCGATGTCGTCGAAACTACGCAGGCGATTATCCAACAGCTCGATACCGAACGGTAGACCGACAAACACAAAGCCAAACAGTAGCACTGAGGCGAGGCCGATTTTTTTGACATCCGGCCACACGGCTTTGCGCGGCAGGGCAGCAAGGTCGAGGATGCGAATGGTGGTGGAGTTGATTTGTTGCGAGACACTGGTTTCGTTGAAGCGCGAAGTGATGCGGTCGAAGATGTCGCGCTGCGCCTCGACCTTGCGTGACAGCACCCGGTACTCAATCGCGAGGCTCTCGAGGCGACGGGATTCCTGCTTGGCGGCGTCGAGCTCGGCGTCGAGGCTGGCGAGTTGCT
>Ga0209119_1002387_pt1 | contig 17303 bp, 14 predicted proteins | sample COG_03_FD_184747 | JGI IMG/M metagenome (GOLD analysis project Ga0209119, IMG submission 184747) | Pelagic Microbial community sample from North Sea - COGITO 998_met_03 (SPAdes) (version 2) | ecosystem: Environmental > Aquatic > Marine > Neritic zone/Coastal water | place: Helgoland, sampling... | reverse complement strand
GTGTGCTGGCTTTATAGGTGCTATTGCTATAATGTAACCCTGTTGTGAGTTTCTGGTTCCAGTTTCTTTGGTAATTAAAACCACCCAATAGTGTGTTTTGCTCTATTTCATTAAAACTAGCCGTTGAAATACCACCGGTAAACAAACGCTCGTTAAATTCAAGGCCATTGTTAATAGTCATAAAGTGGTAGTTTAGTTTGTCTTTTGGTGAGATATCCCAAAGTGCAGAGATGCTAATGTCAAAGAAATTAAAATCCTCGTCTGTAGTTCTAAGCACCTCAGGCTGGGTGTTGTTGAGGTTTGTTACTTCTGTGTTTTGAAAGGTTCTTTTAAAAAATGATGTGTAAATAGGATTGCCCAAACCATTGTTAATTGAGGTTCTTCCAGATCCATGAATTGCAAAGGAGTTTGTTACAGGTATTTTCACAAAGGCATTGGTGCTTGCTAAATTTATGCCCACGCCTCCTGTTACCTCTGGATCAATGCTGTTTGTTGGATAAATGTGTAATACCCCAGAGACGCCCTCGCTGTATCTTGGATGCGTTCCGTTTTTGTAGATAATAACATTGTCTATAAGGTTTGGATTCAGGGCAGATATAAGTCCAAAAAAATGGCCTGTTTGGTACATTCTTATATCGTTCCACAAAATGGTTACCTCATCACTACCGCCAGCCCTAATATTGATGTTTGAAGCTGTTTCATCATAGCTTTGTATGCCTGGAAGCACTTGAGCAATTTGTAAAACATCTGGCTCGGTGAGTGAAGGTAAAATTTCAAAATCATCGTTTTTAATTGTAACGGCTCCTTTTTTTGTTTTTTCAATTCCTTTTGCTATGTAGCCAGAGAGCGTGATAGTAGGTAATTTGTTAATATTCTCTGGATTTATAAATAGCAAAGGGCAGCGGCCTTTTGTATTTGCGATTGCTTTATAAATGACAATCTCTTTAATAAATTGACCCTGAGAAAATAGTTCCAATACTTGGTTATCTGCAATGCTGTCTATACTTAAAACCCCACCACTGTTACTGGTGTATGTTTTGTTTTCTGAAATAGCGGTTATAGGTATGGGTTTTGCTGTTTGAGTATCAATAAATGTAGCGCAAAAAGACACCATTTTTTTCGGAAACTTGACTGTTATATAACGGCTACTAACAAGGGTGAAGTTAATGTTCTCTTTGTCAGAAAACATCCTTAATGTTTGGGTAAGTGTTTGGTTTGTGTTTGGGGTAGAGACCCTAAATCTCTTTGCCGTATTGCTGTTATAAGAAAACTTTACCTCAAATACTGTTTCAATTTGAGAGATTGCCTGCTCAAAGGTTATGGTATCTTCAGTATTTTGAGCAAGACAACAATGAGTACAAAAAAACAATAAAAAACAGAAGTATATAAGGCTATACTTATTGTTTTTTAGGGTCATAAATTTGTACTTCATTTTTTGAATCTTTGCTAAAAGAAAGGTTAAGTGGTAGTGTTACAGTTTGTAGCGCCTGGTCAAGGTTTGTATGGGTGAAGCTACCTGTATAACGTAAAGTTACATCAATATTTTTAGTTGTGAGGGTAACTTTGTAATGTTTTTCAATTTCCATCAACACTGCATCCAGAGGCACGTCTACAAAACTACTTTCATTAAAAATCCAGCTTGGTTTTGAGGTGTAAATTTTATTGTTAACCAACATAGGAGCAAAGCTAAAGGAGTCACCGGGAGTAACTAGAGTATTGATTCCATTGGCATTTACAGAGACAAGGCCTTCAAAACAAGAAACAATTAAAATATCATTCTCTGTTTTTACATTAAAAGAGGTTCCAAGAACACTCACGTTTCCACTTGGGGTGCGTACGGTAAAAGTCTTGCCTTTAGCGACCTCAAAATAAGCCTCTCCCTCAAGGGTTACCTCTCTATTAAAGGGCCAGCCATATTTTTTGTAGCTAATACGGGCGTTTTCTTTTAATGTTATTTTTGAGCTATCTGGTAATTCAATTGTTTGTATACTGGCAATAGGTGCCTGTATGTTTGTAGGTAGGGAAGTTACAAATACAGTAGATCCTGCTAGTAGTACAAATATTGCCGCTATTTTTAAAAGCATTGGCAGTGTAACAACTTTAGGTCTTTTTTGTTTCTGGGCCTTATTAAACAAAAGAGTATCTCTAAGTGCTTTTATTCCAGATGTAATATCGTGCTCAGGCAATACCATACGTTTTGTATGGGTATCTATTTTTTTGTAGGAGTCAAAATCTGGCCACGCGTTAAGCACCTGCATGTCTGCAGGGTTTGCCTCATTGTTGAGCCATTTTTCTAATGCTTGTTTTGTTTCCATTTACTTGCTTGTTATACTATAACAGTTTAATTGTTATTTTACCACCTTAGGGGGTTTATAAATTATCTATAGTCTCTCTTAGTTTTTCTAGAGCATCTAATACTCGTTTGCCTGCAGCTTTCTCTGAAATGTTATAAATGGCAGCAATTTCTCTATATTTTTTACCCTCCACGCGGCTTAGTAAAAAAGCAGTGCGTTGTAATTGGGTGAGGCTATCTAGTGCTTTTTGTAATTTCTGACCAAATTCCTTTTCTTCCAATAGAAACTCTGGTGAGTTGTTGTCTTGTGATTTTTTTACACCTTGGGTGAATTTAAATTGCACCTTTTTATGAGCAACGGTATTTAAAAAAAGGTTGTTTGCGGTTGTAAAGAGATAGCTCTTGGCCTTTTCAGGGGTTACTTTTGCGCAATTTTGCCATAATTTTAAAAAAGCTTCTTGTACCAAATCATAAGAGGCATCTGTGTCCTTTGTTTTAAAGAACATAAAATTGCGTAATGATTGTGCCTGGGCTTTATAGACTTTATTAAAGGCCTGTTCTTGGCAAATGTTTGTTTGTTTTTCCATGATTTGATGGCGTAAAACTATAAAAAAAATAATTAGTTTTTATGCCGTGGTATTTTGGAAGTTGTTTTGTTATAGGTTACTTGTTTTTGTAAACACGGCCCAGCTTCATGACAAATGTAATGTCTTTTAATACAGAAATATCTTGTAAAGGGCTTGTGTCTGTGGCCACCATATCAGCCTGCATGCCAGGTGTTATTTTTCCAATTACATTTTCTTTACCTAAAAGGGTGGCTGCATTTATAGTTGCTGTTTTAATGGCGCTATTTTGGTCCATACCGTACAGTACCATTAGTTCAAATTCACGGGCATTAGTGCCGTGTCTACTCACGCCGCTGTCTGTACCAAAGGCAATATTAACATTGCCTTTCAATGCTTTTTTGAAAGAGGCCTCAACCACGGGAGCTACTTGTTTTATTTTTTCTATGATTGCTGGTGGTATGTTTGGGTTTACAGATAGTTCTTCATACACAGAGACACCTGCCAAAAGGGTAGGTACTAGATACGCCCCTGTTTGTTTAAAGAGCCTAATAGATTCATCATTTAAAAAAGAGCCGTGTTCTATAGAGTTTACTCCCGCCCTAAGGGCAGCATTTACTCCTTGCGCCTCATGAGCATGGGCTGCTACTTTTCTTCCAAGACTAGCGGCTGTAGTAACAATGGCTTTCATTTCTTGGTCGGTTAGTTGTTGGCCAACACCCGCATCAGTATTGCTTAAAACGCCTCCTGTTGCTGTAATTTTAATCACATCTGCCCCAGATTTTACCAGCGCTCTTACCGCTCTTGTGCAGTCATCGCTACCATCGCAAATACTTACATCTTGGCCAACCATTTCTAAAATAGCATCGTTGTATCCATGAAAATCTCCATGTCCTCCTGTTGCAGAAACAGCTCCGTTAGAGGCTACAATACTTGGCCCAACAATAAGCTGATTGTTAATAGCTCTTTTTAGAGCATTCATAATATGTGGGTCACCCCCTAAATTACGTATGGTGGTAAAACCAGCCATGAGTGTCTTTTCTGCATACGGTATAGCATTGTAGGCAGCATCTGCCTCCTCAAGGGTGGTCCAAAGATGGCTAATTGCATTGGGATCACGCTCTGATGTAATATGCGTGTGCATGTCTATAAAGCCAGGCATTACAAATTTGTCTTTTAAATCTATGAGTGTTATATCTGTGCTTTCTAGCCCAAGTTCTAGGGCGTTTAAATAGCCGTCATACACCTGTTTTATTTTTTGATTTTCAACAACAATGGTTTGTTGTGTTTTTGGAGCGCTTCCAGGAACGGCAAGTAGTGTACCGGCATGAATAACTTTTGTTTGTCCTTGAAGGGTTGGCGCAAAGCCAAACAATGTAATTACTAGAAGTGTAATAAGGTGTTTCATAGCGTGTAGTGTAATTTGATTATGACGTTGTTTTACAGAGAGACAGTAATTTACCTACAAGATACAATTATGTACTCTTTTTTGGTTTATACAGTTCATTTTATTCTAGAAAAAACCCTGTTTTTAATAGCGTTGCTACTTTGAAACTCCCCAATCAATTAGTATATTTGCGGTTAAATCTTTTGTGATTTTCTATTAAGATTTTCTATAAAATGTATTCCCTATGTTTGATAATTTAAGTGATAAGTTAGATAAAGCCCTTCATGTGCTCAAAGGACACGGAAGTATTACAGAGGTTAACGTTGCAGAAACGCTAAAGGAGGTGCGTCGTGCCCTTTTGGATGCCGATGTTAATTTTAAAATAGCCAAAGACTTTACCAAGACCGTTAAGCAAAAAGCGCTGGGTCAAAACGTGTTGACATCCCTGCAACCTAGCCAGTTAATGGTTAAAATAGTAAAGGATGAGCTTACAGCACTAATGGGTGGAGATGCTGCTGGCATCAACCTAAAAGGGTCTCCAAGTGTAATTTTAATGTCTGGGTTGCAGGGTAGTGGTAAAACAACCTTCTCTGGTAAACTTGCCAATTACTTAAAAACCAAAAAAAGCAAGAATCCTTTACTGGTTGCCTGTGATGTATACCGTCCTGCAGCGATCAATCAACTTCATGTTGTTGGAGAGCAAATAGGGGTTGAGGTGTTTAGTGACCAGGGTAATATGGATCCTGTTGCAATTGCTACAAAGGCTGTTGCACATGCAAAGGCAAACGGTTTTAACGTTGTGATTATAGATACTGCTGGACGTTTGGCTGTAGATGAGCCAATGATGCAAGAAATAGAAAATGTACACAAAGCAATCTCTCCAAGCGAGACATTGTTTGTTGTAGATGCTATGACGGGTCAAGATGCTGTTAATACTGCCAAAACATTTAACGATAGGCTTAATTTTGATGGGGTTATACTTACCAAACTCGATGGTGATACTAGAGGTGGTGCTGCTATATCTATTAAAAGTGTTGTAAACAAGCCTATTAAATTTATTGGTACGGGTGAGAAAATGGATGCAATTGATGTGTTCTATCCAGATCGTATGGCCGATAGAATCTTGGGTATGGGAGATGTTATCTCCTTGGTAGAAAGAGCGCAGGAACAATTTGATGAAGACGAAGCAAGAAAATTACAAAAGAAAATAGCCAAAAATCAATTTGGTTTTGATGATTTCTTAAAACAAATCAATCAGGTAAAGAAAATGGGAAGCATGAAAGATCTGGTAGGTATGATACCAGGTGCCGGAAAAGCCATGAAAGATGTAGATATAGATGATGATGCCTTTAAGCATATAGAAGCTATTATTCATTCCATGACACCTTTAGAGAGAAGTGTTCCTACAACTATCGATACAAGTCGTAAAAAACGAATTGCAAGAGGGAGTGGAACTTCTGTGCAGCAAATCAACCAATTACTCAAGCAGTTTCAGCAAATGAGTAAAATGATGAAGATGATGCAAGGTGGCGGTGGTAAGAAGATGATGCAAATGATGGGAAATATGCGTTAAAGAGCATTAAATTATTCTAGGTAAGAAATATAAAACAAAGGCTATGACAATTTTAGACGGAAAAAAAGTATCAAACGATATAAAAAACGAAATTGCAGCAGAGGTTAAAAAGATGAAAGATGCCGGAGAAAAGGTACCTCATTTAGCCGCTGTAATTGTAGGGGATGATGGCGCGTCTCTAACCTATGTTGGAAGTAAAGTTCGCTCCTGTGAGCGGGTTGGTTTCGAGTCTACCATGGTACGTATGTCTCACACAACAAGTGAGGTAGAGCTATTAGATAAAATTAAGGAGCTGAACCACAATGATGACATTGACGGTTTTATCATACAATTGCCGCTGCCTCCTCAAATAAACACCCAACGCGTTTTAATGGCAGTAGACCCAAGTAAAGATGTAGATGGTTTTCATCCAGAAAACTTTGGGAGAATGGCATTGGATATGTCCACCTTTATACCTGCCACTCCTTTTGGAATCTTAGAGTTGTTAGAGCGTTATAAAGTAGATACAAAAGGGAAGCACACTGTTGTTATTGGCAGAAGCCATATTGTTGGTAGGCCAATGAGTATTTTAATGAGCCGCAAGGGTTGGCCAGGAAACTCTACAGTAACCCTAACACACAGTAATACAAAAAACATAACACAAATAATTAGCCAGGCAGACATTGTGATTTCTGCCCTAGGGGTTCCTAATTTTTTGAAAGCAGAAATGGTAAAAGATGATGCGGTGATTATAGATGTAGGAATTACACGCGTAGAGGATCTATCAAAGCCTAAAGGATATAGAATTGTTGGTGATGTAGATTTTGATGGAGTGAGCAAAAAGGCAAGTTTTATAACTCCCGTTCCAGGTGGAGTAGGACCAATGACCATTGCTATGCTACTAAAAAACACCTTGCTGGCCAGAGAGCAGCGCGCTATCTCTAAAGCCTAGTGTATATAGTACTATTAAAAAGCCCTTTAGGTATCTCCTAAAGGGCTTTTTTGTTAGGTATTTTACTGAAATTAGAGCTGTATATCTATACAAGCTCTCTCTAGCTTTTTAACTAGCAAATAACTGGCTTGGATCTGCAAATGCTTTAAACTCTAGAGCGTTTGAGCTAGGGTCTTTAAAAAACATTGTTGCCTGTTCTCCTACAAGGCCTTTAAATCTAGTGTAGGGTGCTATGATAAACTCGACGTTTTTTTCTTGAAGTTGTTTTGCCAGCTCATTGAAAGTATCCATATCAAGCACGACACCAAAATGAGGTATTGGAACCTCTTTGCCATCTACAGTATTTGTTGGAGCTTTGGATTGCGAGTCCTGTTTTAGATGGATAACAAGTTGGTGTCCAAAGAAATTAAAATCTACCCAATGATCACTGCTTCTTCCTTCTTTGCAGCCTAGTGTGTCTCTGTAAAATGTTCTACAACTTGCTAAGTCATCAACGGGGATGGCTAGATGGAAAGGCGAGCGTGTGTGCATAACTTTAATGTTTTAGTTGAAAGTTTAGGATGTTACTGACCCTCCCAGGCAATCATAAAATACTTAAAGGTAGCGCCTTGTGGTATTTGAGATGCTTCAATGGTTAGGTTAGGGTTGTACCTTAGGTTTTCTGGTAGTTGTTTTTTGTCTATGGTGATAAACACATCACTATCTTTTAGAAAGATAACAACAGCATCTATACTTGTTTGGATTCCAGAAATTTCATAGTTGTTTTTAATATCTTTAAAGGTGCTCTTTATAGATAGCCCTTTGCTTGTTTTGTATCTAGAGTCATACACTCGTAGGTTGTTTATTGTTGCCTCAGGACTGTTTTGTATATCTGGAGATAGCCCCAGTAGTTTGTTACCCTCTTTTGAAAACACCTCTAGATCTCCTTGCAAGGCATCACTAGGGCTACTATTTGAGAGGGGCACAATACTGTCATTTGCAAAAACAGTCTTTAGTTGTTTAAGGGTAGTTTGGCTTGTGAGTGTCCCAATTTTACCATTTGTTATGGTAAAGGCGTCTTTTTTATTTGTGCATTGTACAGATAGTAAAGCGGCTAGGGCTGTTATAATAATAGCGTTTTTCATTATTTGGTTTTGGTTGTTTGTGTATTAATCTGGTAGTTGGTGCAGGTGAGTACTCTTAATTTTTTATAAAAATAACAATTGTATCCTGTCTTGTAAAACAATATAGTCTTTAGTTTTATGGCAAGGTATGTTAGGTTGTTTTAATGTGCCTATTTAAAGAGAAATACTCCTGTTTTGTCTTTGCAGAAATAGGTATCCATCGTAGATAATTATACTATCTTTGCTGGCGTATGCAAAAAGAGATTCAAGAGCAAGTAAATAAAGGTATGATGCTTCCACTTATGGAAGAGTTCTACACCATTCAAGGAGAGGGTTTTCATAAAGGGACTGCAGCTTATTTTATTAGAGTTGGAGGCTGTGATGTTGGCTGTCATTGGTGTGATGTGAAAGAAAGCTGGAATCCAGAGAGCCATCCTCCAACTGCCATTAAGGCCATCGCACAAAACGCAAATAAATACTCGAAGACTATTGTTATAACTGGTGGAGAACCTCTCACCTGGGATATGGGCCCTTTAACATCCCTGTTAAAACAAATGGGCATGAACACCCACATAGAAACCTCTGGAGCCTACCCTTTGTCTGGCTCTTGGGATTGGATTTGTTTGTCACCAAAAAAAATGAAGTTGCCTACCCAACAGGTGTACAAGGCAGCTCATGAGTTAAAGGTGATTATATACAATAAAAACGATTTTGAATTTGCCGAAAAGCAAGCTGAAAAAGTTGGTGAAGATTGTATTTTATACCTGCAGCCAGAATGGAGTAAACGAGAAACTATGATTCCTCAAATTGTAGATTACGTTATGGCAAACCCAAAGTGGATGGTGTCTTTGCAAACACACAAGTATTTAAATATTCCGTAGGCTATTTTTCTTGGTATAATTGGCCTCTGTTTGGTTTAAGACGCTCTCTTAAATCATCCATGTGTTTTTTCTCTACCACCAAATATGCAATATGATGCATATCATGCACATTTTCTAGACCACAAAGTGTGTTTTCTAGTTTTTCTGAACGCGAAAATTCTTCCAGGTGTAGGATGTGGTGCGCCGCAGTTTGAGAAGCGTTGGGGCCTTTAAAATCCCAAATTAATTTAATACGTTGGCTCATATAGACTTGTTTGAGATACCTTTTTTGTGTTTTTGTGTGTGGTAAAAGTACCCTGCAAAGTTACTACTTTTTTTAAAGGCTAGGGTATGTACTTTAATACGTAGTATTGCGTTATTAATTTGATTTGTTTACTAGTAGCAAATTGTTATTTTTGTTTGCTTAGTTATAATTTAACCTATTAGAAAAATACAACCTAAAATACCCTCTTTTTATGAAAAAAATCATTCTTGTATGCGCATTACTCTCTTTTGTGTTTACAGCACAATCTCAATCCCAGAAAGATGTTATTCTTACCATTGAGAATACTCCTGTTTACAAGCAAGAGTTTTTAAGGGTATATAAAAAAAACCTAGATTTAGTAAAGGACGCATCTCAAAAATCTGTGGATGGTTATTTAGAGTTGTTTGTAGACTACAAGTTAAAGGTACAAGAGGCCTATGCTCAAAAGCTGGATCAAGGAAAAGCATACAAAAAAGAGTTTGAAAAATACCGTGCTCAGTTATCTAGAAATTATTTATTTGAGCAGAAGATTGAACAAGACATGGCTTTGGAAGCCTATGAGCGCTCTAAGGAGCAAATAAATGCGCAGCATGTTCTAATTATGGTTGATTATGATGCCTTGCCTCAAGACACACTTGTGGCATACAATAAGGCTACAGAGGTGATGAAAAAGGCTAAAAATGGTGCAGATTTCACAGATTTAGTGCTTCAATACTCTGAAGAGCCAAACACCAAAGAGCAAAAAGGTAATCTAGGTTATTTTTCTGCTTTTTCGATGTTATATGCATTCGAGAATGCGGCCTATAATACCAAAGTAGGTGCCATTTCTGATATTACAAGAACCAGTTATGGGTATCATGTTATTAAAGTTTTAGACAGAAGACCAACGGGAAATGAAATTACAGTTTCTCATATAATGGTGTCAAATAAAAATGATGATCCTACTTTTGATCCTCAGGTAAGAATAAACGAATTATACCAATTACTAAATCAAGGACAGAAATTTGAAGACTTGGCAAAGCAATTCTCCGAAGATAAAAACTCTGGAGTCTCTGGTGGCAAACTAAAGCCTTTTACAAGAGGAAAGTTAAGAGCTCCTAAGTTTGAGCAGGCTGCCTTTGCATTAAATGCTCCTGGAGATATCTCTAAGCCCGTTGCCTCTTCTTTTGGATGGCACATTATACGTCTAGAGGGTATCAGCGAGCCAAAAACCTTTGAGCAGCAAAAAGAAAGGCTCTTAGCTCAAGGTAATAGAGGAGAAAGATTGATGGCTGTCACTTCAGAAATAAGAAGTAAAATAAAAGATAAATACGGCTATACAAATGATGCTACCTATGCTACTTTTTTTAACCAATTTGTAGACAAAGAAATTTTCAATAGAAGATGGAAGTATGATACACTAAACCCGACACTTGATAAGGTTATTTTTACAATTGGAAGTACAAGTTTTTACTACAGAGATTTTGCAGCACATTTGGCGGTTAGACAAACAAGACCGCTACCAAAATCTGTTAAGACTACAGAGAGCGCCGTAAGGTATATATATGATGATTTTGAAACCGTAGTGCTACAAGAGTATTTTAGAGATAAACTAGAAGAAGAAAATCTTGACTACGCAGCTGTAATTAGTGAGTATAGAGATGGCCTGCTTATATTTGATGTGATGGAAAATAATATCTGGAGTGTTGCAAAAACAGATACCCTAGCCCTGCAAGGCTATTACCAGAAAAACAAAGCAAGCTATCTTTGGAAAGACAGGGTGGAAGCTACTATTATAACAAGTAACGAAAAAGCCGCATTAGAAGAGGCTAAGGTTTTGTTAGAAAAAGGGAAGACACCCCAAGAAGTAAAAGAGCTGCTCAATAGTGATGCTGCTTTAAGGGTTTTACTCTCAAAAGGAATGTTTGAAAATGGTGCCAAACAATTACCAGAAAACTTTGAGTTTGTTGCAGGGGTTTCTGGAATTTACAAAGACCAGGGCGGCTACACTTTGGTGCAAGTAGACAAGGTGTTACCTGCTAGTGAAAAATCTTTTAAAGAAGTAAGAGGTAGTGTGATGAGCGCTTATCAAGTACAGCTTGAAGCCTCTTGGATGCAAAGCCTAAGAGATAAGTATTCTGTGGTGATACATAAAAAGACACTTAAAAAAATCAAAAAAGAACTTAAAAAATAATGTCTAAACTACTTCTTATATTGACTTTGTGTACGGCTTTAGTTGGCTGTGATTTTTTGGAGCCTAAAAGCGCCAAAGAACCCGTAGCTAGAGTAAACGACACCTATTTATACCAGGAAGATATACAGGCTTTAATTTCAGAAAATACCACAAAACAAGACAGTATTAGTATTGTTGCCAACTATATCCAAAGGTGGGCAACACAACAGCTGCTTATAGATCAAGCAAATATAAACTTGCCCCAGCAGCAAATAGAAGACTACCAGGGTATGGTGGAGGAGTATAGAAACGATTTGTTTGCAGAGGCCTACAAAGGCGCAATTGTATCTAAGCTTTTGGACAGCACTATAACCAACCAAGAGTACACCTTGTTTTACCAACAAAATAAAGAGAACTTCACCCTAAAGGAAGAGATTTACAAGTTGCGATACATACACCTAGATGCTAGTTTTCCAACTATTTCTGAAACAAAGCAAAAACTACGTCGTTTTAATACTGAGGATGTTGCTGCTTTGCAGGATAGTAGTTTAGAGTATAAGGGAGCTAATTTTAATGACTCTATTTGGGTTAAAAAAGAAACATTACTAAGGCAACTCCCAGTAATTAGAACCAAAGAATCTAAGGTTTTAAAAAAAGCTACTTTCTCACAATTAGAAGATTCATTAGGAGTATATTTGCTCAAAATTGAAGATGTGCTATCTCCCAATCAAACAGCACCTTTACAATATATTAAGCCTATTATTAAAGAAATTATTTTAAATAAAAGAACGTTAGAACTTATAAAGGAACTAGAAAAAGACATTACTAAAGATGCTGTTAAAAACAAAAATTTTGAAGTGTATACCCAAAAATAGTATTGCAATACTTTTGTTGCTGTGTGCTCAAACCTTAATGGTTGCTCAAGAGGTTATTGCTGTAGATAGTACGGGAGTTGCCAGAGAAAATCCATTGCTAGAAGTTGCTAGTGCTCCAAAACAAAGTGATTCTATCTTACCTTTTAAACGCTACAAGGCAGAGGGAGTCTCTGCGGTTATTGGAGGCTATGTAGTTTTGGACAGTGATATAGATAAGAGTTATCTAGAATTCAAACAAAATGGAGTCTCTGTTGAGGAGATAACCAGGTGTGAGCTTCTAGGTAAGTTAATGGAAGATAAGTTATACCTCCACCAAGCAAAACAGGATAGTATTATGATCTCTGACGCAGAGATAAACCCGCAAGTGGATCAACTTGTGCAATACATGGTTGGCCAACTTGGTAGCGAAGAAAAAGTGGTTGCTTACTACCGTAAAGACAATTTATTACAGCTTAAAAACGATTTGCTGAAAGCCAAAAGAGAGATAGAGCTGGCAAAACGCATGCAGGCTAAAGTGGTAGAAGTGGTTGAGGTTACTCCAGAAGAAATATCTGTTTTTTTTAATAGTATACCCCAGGATGAGCGTCCAGTGTTTAGTGCAGAGGTTGAGGTGGCTCAAATTGTTGTAGAACCTAAATTTTCTAAACAAGCCCTTCAAGGAGTTATAGACAGACTTAATGAATTAAGAGAAGACATCGTAGAGGGAGGTTCTAGTTTTGCGACAAAAGCCGTTTTGTATTCTAAGGATGGGGCTGCCTCAAGAGGTGGTTTACTGCCAAGTATGCGCAGAGGTGATCCTTACTCTAAGATTTTTAAAGATGTTGCTTTTTCTTTATTAGAGGGTGAAGTGAGTGAGCCGTTTGAGTCAGAATTTGGTTTTCATATCCTTAAGGTAGATAAAATTCGTGGGCAAGAAATAGATGTGCGCCACATCATTTTATTTCCAGAATTAACCAATGATGCTATAGACCAAGCAAAAGACCGAATTGAAAAAATTAGAACCAGTATTATTAATGACAGTATATCCTTTGGTAGAGCTGCTCGTCTATACTCTGATGATAGTAATACAAGTAACAACGGTGGGCAGTTAGTAAATCCTACAAATCAAGATACGCGTTTTGATTTAACAAAGATGGATCCAACCCTTAGTGCTCAAGTATACAATCTAGCCAAAAATGAAGTATCAAAAATATTTGTTGACCAAGATAGAACTGGTAAAAAGACCTATAAGTTTTTGACCGTAACAAACAAATATGAGGAGCATCCTGCAGATTTTGTAAAAGACTACGAGAAAATTAAATCTCTTGCACTACGTCAAAAACAAATCAAGACCATTGAGCTGTGGCAAGAGCAAAAAATCAAAGACACCTACATAAATGTAAATAAAGATTACAGAGATTGTGTTTTTGCAAGTGATTGGGTAAAGAAATAAATTTCACTGGCAAACCCGTGAGTTTTTGGTCTTGTTTTTTACTCGAAATTAATTAGGATAAATTTATTTTATAGCATATGTCAGACGTAGCATTAGTGCAGCAACTCGTTACAAGGTATGAAGCCTTGCGCCAAGAAATTAAAAAAGTAATTGTAGGACAGGATGCGGTTGTAGAAGAGGTTTTACTGTCTGTATTCTCTGGAGGGCATGCACTTTTAATTGGTGTTCCAGGACTTGCTAAAACATTACTAGTAAATACAGTTTCTCAGGCTTTGGGTTTAGGGTTTAAGCGTATTCAATTCACCCCAGATTTAATGCCCAGTGATATTCTAGGGTCTGAAATATTAGATGAGTCTCGTAATTTCAAGTTTATAAAAGGGCCTATTTTCTCTAATATTATATTGGCAGACGAAATTAACAGAACACCACCAAAGACTCAGGCGGCACTCCTGGAAGCTATGCAAGAGCGCAGCGTAACGGTTGCAGGACATAATTACAAACTGGATTTACCTTATTTTGTATTGGCTACTCAAAACCCAATAGAGCAGGAAGGAACGTATCCTTTGCCAGAGGCCCAGTTAGACCGTTTTATGTTTGCTATTAATTTAGATTACCCAAGCTTTGCAGAAGAGGTTGAGGTGGTAAAGGCAACGACCTCTGGAACTCCGCAAAAAGTAAACCCACTGTTTACGGCTCAAGAAATTATAGATTTCCAGGAGCTTATACGCCGCATACCTGTGGCAGATAATGTTATAGAATATGCTGTTACACTTGTGGGTAAAACAAGACCAAAGAGCCAAAGTGCTCCAGAGCTTGTGAAAAAATATATAGATTGGGGTGCGGGCCCAAGGGCGTCTCAAAACCTTATTTTGGCTGCCAAAACACATGCTGCATTACAAGGTAATTTCTCTCCAGATATTGCAGATGTGCAAAAAGTAGCGGTGGGTATACTGCGTCACCGTCTGATAAAAAACTACAAGGCAGAAGCAGAAGGACTTTCTATTGAAGCTATAATTACTAGTTTATTGTAGCACAACTGGACTTGTTTTTTACTTAAAAGTATTGTTTTTACTTACTTTCATTATTTTTAAATCGATAATTTTCATACCCTGAAATTATCGATTTCGTTATTTTTAAAGATAATTGTTGCTTATTGTTAAACAATGTGTAATTTAAAATGAATTTCATTGTGTATTTTTAAATAATTCATATTTTTTGTATCTTCGCAGCACTTGTAAATAAAGGGTTTACCGGTACTTTTTGTATACATAATTTAAAACCAAATAGTATGGCGTTTGATATAGAAATGATTAAAAAGGTGTATGGGCAAATGGCAGAGCGAATTGACTCTGCGCGCAATGTTGTTGGAAAACCATTAACACTCTCAGAAAAAATATTATACAATCACCTTTGGGATGGCGCTGCCACTTCTGCCTTTACAAGAGGTGAAGACTACGTAGATTTTGCTCCAGACCGTATTGCGTGCCAGGATGCAACAGCTCAAATGGCACTATTGCAGTTTATGCAAGCAGGAAAGCCTAAAGTTGCAGTACCCACTACGGTACATTGTGATCATTTAATCCAAGCAAAGCAAGGAGCCAAAAAAGATTTAAAGCGCGCCAATGAGGTAAGTAATGAAGTGTTTGATTTTTTAGGTTCTGTATCTAATAAATATGGCATTGGTTTTTGGGCACCAGGAGCGGGTATTATACATCAAGTAGTTTTAGAGAATTATGCCTTCCCTGGAGGGATGATGATTGGTACAGATAGCCACACAGTAAACGCTGGTGGACTGGGTATGGTTGCCATTGGAGTAGGTGGAGCAGATGCTGTAGATGTAATGGCAGGTATGGCTTGGGAGCTTAAATTTCCGAAGTTAATAGGAGTACGTTTAACAGGAAAATTATCTGGTTGGACAGCCCCTAAAGATGTTATTTTAAAAGTTGCCGAAATTTTAACTGCCAAAGGTGGTACGGGAGCTATTGTAGAATATTTTGGACCTGGCGCTACCGCTATGTCTTGTACTGGTAAAGGAACCATTTGTAATATGGGTGCAGAAATTGGTGCAACCACCTCTACCTTTGGGTATGACGAATCTATGGAGCGTTACTTGCGTGCTACAGATAGAGCAGATGTTGCAGATGCAGCCAATGAGGTTAAAGAACATTTAACTGCAGACCCGCAGGTATATGCAAACCCAGAACAGTATTTTGATCAAGTAATAGAAATCAATCTATCTGAGCTAGGACCACTTTTAAACGGCCCTTTTACTCCAGATTTATCTACCTCGGTAGGGGCAGATATGACGGCAAAAGCCATCAAAAACGATTGGCCTCTTGATGTAGAGTGGAGTTTGATTGGATCTTGTACAAATTCATCCTACGAGGATTTATCAAGAGCCGCCTCTATTGCCCAACAAGGACTTGATATGGGGCTTTCTATAAAAGCTGATCTTGGTATTAATCCTGGATCTGAGCTTGTACGTTATACCACAGAGCGTGATGGTATCTTGAGTACCTTTGAAGATTTAGGAGCAAAAATATTTACCAATGCTTGCGGCCCTTGTATTGGGCAATGGGCGCGTTATGATGACCCGAAAAACGCACCAAAAAACAGTATTGTACATTCCTTTAACCGCAACTTTGCAAAGCGCGCGGATGGGAACCCTAATACCCATGCTTTTGTGGCATCACCAGAGCTTACAGCGGCCATTGCTTTTGCTGGACGTCTAGATTTTAACCCATTGACAGATACCCTTACAAATGATAAAGGAGCGCAAGTAAAATTCTCTGAACCAACAGGGTGGGAGTTACCACCAAAAGGATTTGAAGTTGAAGAGAATGGCTACGAGGCTCCATTACCTGACGGATCTGCAGTAGTGGTAAGTGTGAGTGAGAGTAGTGAGCGTTTACAATTGCTTACTCCATTTACACCAATTAAGGATAGCGATCTATCTAACGCAAAGCTTTTAATCAAAGCCTTTGGTAAGTGTACCACAGACCACATCTCTATGGCGGGGCCTTGGCTACGTTACAGAGGGCATTTAGATAATATTTCTAACAACTGTTTGATTGGAGCTGTAAATGCTTTTGGTAAGAAAACAAACTTTGTAAAAAACCAATTAGATGGTGAGTACGGCGGTGTTCCAGACACGGCAAGAGCCTACAAGGCAGCTGGTGTGATGACTGTGGTAATTGGAGATCATAATTATGGAGAGGGATCTTCAAGAGAGCATGCTGCTATGGAGCCAAGACATCTTGGAGTAGCGGCTGTGATTGTGAAATCTTTTGCGCGTATTCATGAAACAAACCTTAAAAAACAAGGGATGTTGGGTCTAACATTTGCCAATGAGGCAGATTACGATCTTATCCAAGAAGATGACACCTTTAACTTTACAGATATTGCAGATTTTAGCCCAGGAAAGCCATTAACTATTGTTTTACGCCATGCAGATGGTAGTGAAGATACCATTGTGGTTAATCATACCTATAACGATGCTCAAATAGAGTGGTATCGTAAAGGATCTGCGCTTAATTTAATCAAAGAGCAAAACGGTTAATATTTAAATAACCTATTAAAAAAGCTTCCATTTTCATGGAAGCTTTTTTTGGCTTAAGATTATCTGCTAATATGTAATTGTTGGTAGGTAACCTCATCTGCTGTATGAATATGCAGGAAATAAGTACCAGGAGGTATGTCTTGGGTAAAGACTGTTTTTTCTACACTACTAGTTGAGCCTTGATACATTATATTAGAAAACTCATCATAGATATAAATATAGAACGTGCCTTCACCGTGCTCTCTAAAGTCTAGCTTAAAGGACACATTAGCTGAGTTTGGATAGGGAACTATTTCTAGTGGGTCTAAAC
>Ga0209119_1002383_pt1 | contig 17321 bp, 10 predicted proteins | sample COG_03_FD_184747 | JGI IMG/M metagenome (GOLD analysis project Ga0209119, IMG submission 184747) | Pelagic Microbial community sample from North Sea - COGITO 998_met_03 (SPAdes) (version 2) | ecosystem: Environmental > Aquatic > Marine > Neritic zone/Coastal water | place: Helgoland, sampling... | reverse complement strand
AACGGATTCAACGGATTCAACGGATTCAACGGATTCAACGGATTCAACGGATTCAACGGATTCAACGGATTCAACGGATTCAACGGATTCAACGGATTCAACGGATTCAACGGATTCAACGGATTCAGGTTATTCAAGTACCCCAGAAAATATTATTACATGTATTAGTCTTGACGGAGCATATGTACTTTCACTAGAAGAGCCTTCAGTATATCTTGGTTTTTTTGGCAATCAAATCGCACCTGATTCTATACTGAATACAATTGGTACATATGGCAGTTCAATTAATTTAACTAGCGTAAGAAATACTATTGGAACCTATGGTAGTCCTTACTCAATGTATAGTGTAGCAAATAACTTAACTGATACACCGCCTGCCATATATAAAAATGGAGTGCGAATAGCTCACTTAACAACCAATCAGTCACTTGATAGAGATGTATCACTTGAAAATATAGATGCCGAATGTACATTTACAGCATCCAGTCCTGCCAGGTAGCTTAGATGTTTATTGGAAATCTATTTTTCTTTGATTTATTTTGGTTCAAATTAACTTGTTGGTAATTAAATTTTTTGAGCGTTAAATCGTGATCCACAATCATAATTTTTAATATTGCTAAAAGAGTTTACCTCTTATTGCTGTTGTCGATTTAAAATTAGGTCGTAATTCACGAACCAGTGACAACTGTGACACTGTCACAATAAAATGTAATGAGAAATAAAACATATAGAGATATCATGAACTTAGCAATTAGCTATTTAGTAAGGGAAATTAAACTAAATAGAAGTTAAGTGATTGATAATAAATAAATTATTCGATTTTAAGGATTCGAATTCCTCTTTCTCCGCCAAATAAAAAAGCCCCCTTTTTAAGGGGGCTTTTTTTTCATTTGCGAAGAATTTGGGTGAGAACCCTCGCGGGTTCGACAAAACACATTGTGTTTTGGACGCCGTAGGCGGTCCGCAGGACTAAATAAAAGCCTTCAGCCTGCTAGTGATCACTAAATGCGCATGCATTTTGGACGCACGCAGGGGTTGTTAAGTCCCTTTAGGGCCTTAACAATCAATCTCTTTTCCCAGCACCAACCCAACCATGCTAATTCGATGAGCCCTCCTCTCTAGAAGGGGTTTTTTCTTTGCGTCGAAAATAGGGTGAGAAGCCTAACCGCCTCGACTAAATACACATGCATTTTGGACGCCGCAGGCGGTCCGAAGGACTTGTTAAGTCCCTTTAGCAAGCTTCAGTTTACTAGCAATCACCCCCCCCATTTCTGCCGTAAAATAATCGTTCTCTATTATATTCATTCGTGTATAATTATTTAATACAAACTAAATTCTATGCAGCAAATTCTTGTATAATTGTCGTTTGCTGAATAATATTTCAAATAGTCTCAACTTGAGAATTGAGTAGGCCAAAGGCCAGTACTTTCGGAGTCTTAATGACGCTCTAAAGTGTTTGGTTCAAGGTTTGATCTTGACTTTATGGGATCTATAATTAATCAAAGGTATTATCTCTCAATGGAAAAACAATTATGGCTTTTCGCCTCATACGCTTGGCAGGGAAACCCTAAGGCGCTTTTCCTTTATATGCAGCGCTACCACCTTGATAAGGAGTGTATTTGGGCCGCAGATGATGCGGAACAAGCGCTTGAACTACAGCTGCTTGGCGTAAGAGTAATTAATGTTCGCGATAAGGACGCAAAGGATCACCTTAAGGCCTGCGCTGTTTACGTTACCGAAAACAATCGAGAATATTACCCGCCTGGATTGAATAAAGAGGTTACGGTGTTAAACCTTTGGCATGGCGTGGGCTTGAAGCCTGTTGAGATCGGTGTGGGGGCAGACTCGGACTTCTCCAAACGCGTTGCGAAAAAGTACATCAATTATTTCGACTTTTATCGTCGAAATCATTTGTTTCTTGCTCCTTCTGAAAAGATGGCAGAACGCTTCACTCCTGATTTGAAGCTACTAGAGAGTCAAATTATCAAGGGACCCTACCCGAGAAATTTAGTTTATCAAGATCAAGACTTAAGGACATATGATTTCGAGCAAGTGACGGGCCACAATCCTTCGCATTTTGGTTGCATAAGTCTTTATGCTCCGACGTGGCGTCGTCGTGCGGTGAACACGTCTTTCCGTATGTTGCTTCCTGATCTGGCAAGTCTGACCGAAACTCTAGCAATCACAGAAACACTTTTGATCATAAATGTTCACCCGTTCACGCGAAAGGATCCGGCTTATTTGCAAGCCTGTGTGGAATATCAGATGCATCCGAATATTCTGTTTTGGCCTGATGAATATGACGTGTACGAATACTTCAGTTTGATTGATAGAGCTATCATAGACTACTCGTCAATTTTCTACGATTTGCTTGCAGCAGGCGTGTCTGACTTCATTCGCTATGTACCTGATTACGAAGAGCACTTGGAGCATGAAGGTTTTACGGATGACTATTGGTCACTCACATCCGGTGCTGTAGTGGAAGACTTCAGCGAATTGAGTCGTGCTCTTGCTTCTCCGCCACAGGAGGTGCAGGACACTGACAGACTTTACGAGTACTTTTTCGGGTATTCAGACCGTACAATTTACCAGCAAGACGTCAAGGGCCAGTTAAGAGCGGATATTGAGAAGGTCATCGACGCGGCAGTAAGTCATATTCCATCGCTCGACACTCTACCCGTACTTTACTCGTTCGACATTTTCGATACTTTAGTTCGACGTAAGTCCATATCTCCAATCGCGCCGTTTTACCGACTTCAAGAAATCCTCCAAGACAATAAACTAAAATTGCCATCATATCTTTTAGAAAATTTTGTTGAGATCCGTCGTGCCTGTGAACGTGCGGCCCGAGCCTTTAAAAGAGATACACGAGTTGAACTCGAGTCTGACTTACTCGAAGTGACCTTCGATGAGATATATGCACGCCTAAAGCAACTTTACTCTTTGAGTAACAAACAAATATCCTATTTGAAGGCTAAAGAGCTTGAAATCGATGCCACGCTCATAGAGCCACATTTTCAGCATCTTGATCGCCTAAAGCAGCTAGTCGCCGCTGGTGAAAAGGTGATTTTGATCTCTGACATGTACTTATCTAGCTCACAAATTATGCAGTTAATCGGCAATATCGATCCGGTTCTCAGCAAGATACCAATCTTTGTATCGTCTGAAATCGGGCATAAAAAGGATTCGGGAAAACTGTTTACTAGTATATTTTTTGAGCTGGATTATGAATATTCAAATTGGGTTCATTACGGTGACAACAAGATTGCTGATGGTCGTGAACCCCGTAAGTTGGGTATTTCGGCGTACACACACACGATGGATGAGTTTTTGCCTTACGAACAAAATCTCATTGTCCAGAATCGCAATTTGGACACTTATAAGGTGGCCACATTGATGCAACGATACCGACACCATTTGCTCGACAAAGTGAATATGGATTTCAACGAATCTAAGTATTTTGCATATGCCTATCTCGGTCCTGCATTCGTTTGCTATGTCAGTTGGGTCATCAAGAATTCACTAAGCCGTGGCTATCAGACTCTTTATTTTATTACCCGTGACGGCATTTACCTGAAGGAAATAGCTGATATTTTGATTGCAAAGAGAGGATTGCGGCTCAAAACAAAGCTTATCTATGGATCGCGGAAGGCGTGGCGAATTGCTCGGACTGAAGAGGAGCTCCTCGCGAACTTCAACCCAATTTTTGGTTCGATCGGTGGGATACGCACATTCAAAGAGTTTGTGGGTGTCTCTCTTCTGTCGCGGGATGTTCTTTTAGATATCGTTCCCGAACTTGCTGCGTTTAAAGAAGAGAATTTTTCGAAACCAAACGTAAGAAACGCTGCGATCGAGCTGTTGCTCAATAATAAAGCCTACAGGGTTTTTTTGAAGAGTACTCAACTGGAGAAATATGAAAATTGCATGGAATATCTGCGCCGTGAAATTGATTTAGAAAAGCCCTTCGCATTCGTGGAATTCTGGGGCCGAGGCGTGACACAGGGGCGATTAACCGAGTACCTTTCAGAGATCGCGGGCAAACCTGTGACGAACCCATTCTATTATGTGAGTTCTATTTGGGGTGATGAAGAGGGCTCGCCACGTCATAGGTTTTCTGAGCTTGATTTTCATTTTTCATTTCTCGAACCGGTTCTCGCAAGCGTTCTTCAGACGTCTGTAACAGGTTATGAGAAGCGGGGTTCGCGTGTCGAGCCTCTCTACGACACCATATCGAATTCGTTCTATACGGATTTCCTAGAAGGACTAGCTGACTTCGCAGAGGACTACGCAAAAACGAGCTTCGACGATGAAGTCCGGTTGGATCGCACATTGTCTAATACGGTGTACCAGTACCTTAGAGGTAACCCGACAGACCAGTTTGTATGTAATGTTTTCGCTAAGCAGAAAGACAATCATGGGATGTATACAGAACTGCGTGAATATGCGCCATCGCTGACTGTCTCACAGATTAACAAACAAAATGGAAGGCAGTTAGGTAAATATACGAAATCCATTCCCATTTCGTTGGCGAGAAGCGATGACAGTGCTCGAAATGCCTATAAAAAGCTGTTTCCAACGACGCCCATGCCACCAAAATCTAAGCAGGTTTTCCCGACGCAGGCGCTCTCAAAATATATATCGGTTTCAACTGGAGAGTCTCTTTTTGCGGTTCGCGATCTCAAGGTGTATGAATGTGCAACATTTACAAGTTCCAGCCATATGGGAGTAAAGATTTCAGCTGGTGAATTCTTTCTAGTTCATGACTGCATTTGGACGAATTCAGGAATCCCAAGGATTCTTACCGAATACGGTTTTGTCACAGCTGACAAAAAGTTTTTCTCCAAGGCATCAGCTATAGTTTTGCGCAAACCTGTCAGAGGCGAGAGCAAAACTGGCGATATTATTAGATATGAAAATAATGTTGTATTTGCCGTCACGAGAATGAAGGCATCTGATGGAAAAATTTGGAATTTTGAAACGGAAAGAGGTGAGCTGCGAGCACAGAAAGAGGACGTTGTTGTTGTTCGTGAGGATATCGAAAACTACCACTCAACAGTCCACCTTGGAGTGGTGGCACTTAAGAAAGTTAGTTTCTTTAAGACGATTAGTTTGGTGAAAAATAATGCCATTGCTGATGTTTTTTTGCAGAAAGGTCAGTGGATTAAAGTTCTTGGGGTAGAGTGGACAAAGTTTGGAACTCCAGTTCTGAAAACTGCAAAGGGTTTTATTTCTGCACACATTTCTGTCACTCGAGAAGCACGCCGTGATATTGAGAAATATCTGATTTGGGAATACCCTGCTTTGCAACTTCTTGAACACGCGAGGGTCTACTCTTCCACGAATTTTGAGAGTGAAACAAAAACTGCTGAGAAAATTCCGAAAGGCACAATCATAAAGGAAGCTAAGATTGCCTGGAGTGACGATAACACGCCTAGGTTGAAGATTATGGAAGATATTAACAGCAAAGAAGCATGCGTGACCGAAAAGTATATTTCTGCAAATCTGAAAATGTTGAGAGTTGTCCGTGCAGATATAGATAACTATTTACATAATGACCCAATAAGAGTACTACTTTATCAAAACTTGAGGGTCTATAAATCTGTTGAATTCGTTTCATCCAATTATTTGGCAAAACTACTTGTTGCTGGAACAGTTGTTGAAACCCTAGGAATCGAATGGTCTGCAGATGGTACTCCACGGATCAAAGTTCAAGGCGGGTATTTAAGTGCAAACCGCGAGTTTGTTCGCAGCGTCAGGGGTGACTTAGAAAGCTATCATTTCAAGTCATGTGAAAAGCTCGTTTTGGCTAAAGAGCAATCAGTATACTCAGACATCAATTTGACAGAGCAGAAGACTACATTACAAAAAGGAACCGAAATTAAAGCAGTTAAGATTGTTTGGACACCTGATGGGACTCCAAGAATTGCTATTAAAGCCGGCTTTCTTTCGGCTAAGTTGAAGAACTTTAGGTAAGGTTGTTATCAATCCCTTCCCCCAGCACCAACCCAACCATGCTAATCCGTTAAGCCCTCCTCTCTAGAAGGGGGCTTTTTTATTTGCGTTGAAATTGGGGAGAGAATCCTCGCAGGTTCGACTAAATGCGAATGCATTTTGGACGCCGAAGGCGGTCCGCAGGGCTAAATAGCAGGCTTCAGCCTGCTAGTGATCACTAAATGCGAATGCATTTTGGACGCCGAAGGCGGTCCGCAGGGCTAAATAGCAGGCTTCAGCCTGCTAGTGATCACTAAATGCGAATGCATTTTGGACGCCGAAGGCGGTCCGCAGGACTAAATAAAAGGCTTCAGCCTGCTAGTGATCACTAAATGCGCATGCATTTTGGACGCACGAAGGGCGCCCCGCAGGGGTTGTTAAGTCCCGTCCCTCAACACCAACCCAACCTCGCCAAATATAATCCCTTCTCGGCTACAGCTCTGGTATAAGTACCTCCAAATAAGCCTCAATCTCTGCCGCATTTGTTCTGGCTGCATCTTCCGCAACTGCTCCGTCAATAAGTTCATCGCCCTTAAATCCATAGATATACCGCATAATAAGTAGAGAGTCAGTTAGGGCGTCGACTTTTCCATTGTCATCAATATCATGTATTTTTTGTGACTGATCATATGGGATTAACGAAAATCTATCTAAACTGTCAACGATGCCATCATTATCGTCATCAAGATCTGCATTGTTACCGATACCATCCCCATCAGTGTCAAAGGACTCATCGCTATTTAAAGGGTAGGCATCATTGGTATCTGGAATACCATCACCGTCATCATCGTTATCAGCATTATTGCCAATACCATCAGAATCAGAATCTATAGTTTCACTTGCATCTAACGGAAAGGCATCATGGCTATCATTAACACCATCTGAATCGGTGTCAGAAATACAGCTAATTCCAATTGGAATAATATATGTGCTTCCGTTATAAATATTATCCCCTGGCCAGCCATCCTTGTTATGACAATAAAGGACTGTAGATAGATTTAAATTATATTGAAAAGAATTGACGCCAAAAGTTGGCCTATCGCCAAGAAAAATAATCACGCGTAGGGTTTCTGGAAAAGCATGGGGGCCAATTTCAGCCACGCTGTTTGGAATTGTTACGCTGGTTAGTTGATTATTGCTAAAAGCAGACTCACCGATGCTGGTCACGCTGTTTCCAAGTTTCAAGTTGGTTAACTGGTTTTGTATAAACGAAAAAGGGCCAATACTGTTAACACTGTCCGGGATAGTCAGGTTTGTTAATTTGTTATATGAGAAAGCGCCCACCCCAATGCTGGTCACGTTCTCTGGGATAGTTAGGCTTGTTAATTGGTTGGATTCGAAAGCAGCCATCCCAATGTTGGTCAAACTGCTGCCAATAGTCAGGTTGGTTAACTGGTTATTCCTAAACGAGGAAGCACCAATACTGTTAACGCTGTTAGGGAGCGTGATACTGCTTAGCTTATTACCATAAAAAGCTGACTCACCAATACTGGTAAGGCCATTACCAAGAGTCACAGTAGTTAATTGATTGGAGCGGAATGCACGATCACCAATACTAGTAAGGCTGTCTGGGATAATTATGCTGGTTAATTGGTTACTATCGAAAGCGCCACTGTCCAGTGTAGCAATTCCGATACCTAGGTCCGCCGTGACTAACTGATTGTGGGAAAACGCATACTTACCAATACTGTCGACACTGTTTGGGATAGTCAAACTAGTTAACTGATTAACGTGAAAAGCATAGCTTTCAATACGCATAATCTCATCGTGAATAACAACGCTGGTCAATTGCTTCCTTGCGAAAGCACTACTAGAAATAATGTTAAATGTTTTTACACCAGAAGCTATAGTTATTGTTTTGGGAATTATTAGTTCGCTAGGGCATGTCTCATAGCACCCTGCAATAGAAGCATCGGGCCTATTATCAGCTGCTTGATAATACCAAGTGCCATCGTTCATTTGCGCTCTGCTACTTAAAGAAATCAGCAAAAAACCTAAAAGGCAAATAATTTTATAAACGCGACCACAAAATAAAGCTTTCACAAATACAACCTTATTAAGTTGTTTTTCGATAATCTTAAACATATAAGTTAATTCTCTAGACTCTGTTAAACCTATTGATGCGCAAAGGTTAAGATTGTGGCTAATCCCCTATTATATTTAAGGCTGTGCCGGTTTTGTTAGAGTCTATACGATATCGTATAAATTAGCCTAATGCTACTTTACTACTACTCAGCTGCTGAAGACTGATTGTAAACTGAGTAAAGGATGTCCACCCATCTGTTCATGCTCTCTCTTTGAAAAGACTATGCAAGGTTACTTTATAGATATAATCTACTATCTGGAGATAGCGAGATTGGTCGAGCTGGATTGAAAATTAGTCTGAGCCTTTGCAGGATATTCCACTAGATTATTCACGCTAACTTACCCACTTTAGATCATCAATACAGCCCAACTGCTTAATATCGCTGTAGGTAACAGAATTCGTTTTATGTATCGAACTCGAATGAACGCCATTTAAAAACTAAATGGATTTTAACTTAGCATTTTCTGGAAGTTCGCTAATGAAAGGTTATAGAATCTCCTAGAAACCTTCTTTTCGATAGACGGTTGAATAATTCCTCTAAATAAAAACTCCTCTACTAGCGGATACATGGCCACTAGGGCGAATAACTGTGTGGCTTTTACTTCGTGCTCAATGCTTTGGTTAAGGAATAAGGCTAGCCAAAACGGTATAGCTAGTAAAATTAGTAGAAAAAACACCCAATCCAACTTGAATCGTAGCATCTAATATTATCCCTAGGGTTACGTTATTTTACGCCGTGATGAAAGCAAACTTATTTACAACCTAGCGGCAATGTAACTGAATGTAATATTACCGTACTGATTTTTAACGGTGTTATCAATGAAAGCTACAGACTAATACTCTGAACATGATAATTTTGTTCAAACACTATTCAACTTAATTATATGGGAAGAGGATAAGAACCCTGAGGGTTCGACAAAATACGCATTCGTTTTGGGCGTATGCGGGCGCCCCGAATAGTAACCTATTCTCCATCTGTCCGTGCAGTCTGGGTGCCTGTTTTAGACATTGGTCGAGAATTGTCTCGGCGCTATAGCCACCATATATATCCGCTTGATCAAAGCTGGTTATGCCCCGATCCATGCAGGTTCGATTTTGGCTTGAACATGTTTAACCGATGTGTCGTTATCATCAGTTAATCGCCACATCCCGGAGATAACACGGGATTGTTCAGGGCTGTCAGACAGGGAAATCCTTTCCATTAACTATCTTATCTAAAATCCCAGTATTAATGATTCGAGATGGGTCTCAATTTCAGCAGCGCTGGTTCTGGTAGCATTATCTGCATCAACACCGTCCCGACTCATATAAAAACACCTTGCAACCCTTTCCCAATACCCAAGGTATATATCTTTGAAGGACACAACTTAATCAGGACAAAAAGGAAAAAATCATGGAAACCTTTAAAGACTCATTAGTACCCACTGTTGGCATAGTCGGTGTTTTTGCAATGCCAGTATTTTTCGTGTGGTTCGCACTGAATTTCAACTCCATCTATATTTACTCTGCTATATTAACTTAGGTATAAGTCGATCCATTTAAAAACACCTTGCAACCTTTTCCCGATACCCAAGGTATATATATCTGAAGGACCCAACTTAACCAAAGCAATAAGGAAAAAATTATGGAAGGCTTTATAGACTCATTAGTACCAATCGTTGGCATAGTCGGTGTTTTTGGAATGCCTGTATTTATCGTCTGGACTGCGTTGCACTTCAATAACAAAAAGAAGCAGCAGTTTCACGCATCCCTACAAAAATTAATTGAAAGCGGACAAGAGCTATCGCCAGAATTATTGCAAAGTATTCCAGGCTATAAAGAAGAAGATAAAAAAATCAGTGATATTAAATCTGGTGCGATTTTAATTGGCATAGGTGTAGGAGTCGTAATGCTGGGGTACTTTGGATTGCATGCGACGGTAGTTTGGGCCTCAGGATTACTGGTAGCATCACTGGGTTTGGCGTTTCTTGCCTATGGCATCTACGCTAAGAAAAAGAACCTTGATGATGCTGTTTAATGGACACAGATGAAGAGCTGGTAAAAAGAGCCCTTAAAGGTGGAAACCACCATTATGGGGTGCTGATTCAGCGCTATGCGGACTATTTATTTGGATTGGGTATGCGCCTGACTTCGGGGAATAGAGAGCTTGCTGAGGATATCTCTCAGCAAAGTTTTCTTAAGTCTTACAGCTACCTTAAAAGCTTTGATTCTCGCAAGACTTATAAATATTGGCTTACAGGGATTGCTGTTAACTGCTTTAGGGATATGATTAAAAAGGAGCAGAAATACACGGATTTAGGCAGTGGCAGTGAGCAGAGCTATTCGCCTCAACTGGAAGGTAATACGGGTTTTTTTGATTTGATCAAACCGTTAACCGAAGATGAAAAGATTCTCTTTACTCTCAAATATATTTACGACTATCAGATCAATGATATGGCCGATTTTTTAGACCTAAAACCCGGCACCGTAAAATCCAAAATAAGCCGTGCTTTGGAGAAATTAAAATGAATTCATTCGAAGAGATCATAAATCTCGAAAAGACTGTCTCATACGCCCAAAGAGACAAAGAGCTGTTTAGCTTTTATACCTTGACGCTTATCGCTCAAGAACAGGCGTCGAAAAAGTTGCAAAAGAAGTTGTGGGCTTCGCTGTTATTATTTGTCACCTGTTTGGCTTTATTTTTCTCGCCGATCAACCAGCTGACAGGCAGTCTTATTACTCATTTTAGTAGCATTGATATGATGGGTCTTATTTACATGGCACTGGTCAGTTATGGCGTTTCAGGGCTTTGCATTGTTCTTATCAAAAGGGGAGTAATCGGTTTTAGGTAGAGCAAGGCTGAAGCTTTGGCTTTAAGCCACCTCACGCCCATTAGCAGCCTCATAGAGCTCAAACCAGGACTGTCGGTCTAGCTCAATCTCTAACGCCTTAGAAAAGCTCTTTATCCGCTGAATATTATTGCTTCCCATAATCGGCATAATATTCGCCGGATGTTTCAGCAGCCAGGCAATGGCAAGTGAAGCGGTATCAACAGAACACGCCTCAGCCATCTTATTTAAGGTTAAACTTAAATCGCAGTGCGGCTCTTGAAACAGCGAGCCACCGGCCAGTGGAGACCAGGCCATAGACGCAATTCTACGTTGCTGCAAATGTGCCAAATCACCATTAGTCAGTGCTGAATTCTCGGCAAGACTGATCTCAATTTGGTTAGTGACAAGTTTATTGCTCATCCGCGATTGCAGCAGGTCAATATCCCAGGGGCGGAAGTTTGAAACCCCAATAGCTTTTACCTTGCCACTTTGAACCAGCTTGTCGAGAGCGGTGCCCGTTTCATTAGCATCTAATAATGGATCTGGGCGGTGAAGCAGTAGTAAGTCGATATCATCAATCGACATTTCGCGAAGAGAGCGTTCGACGCTTTGATTGATATATTTTTCGGAGCTGTTGTAGTGTTTAAGGCGCTTGTCGGCATGAATTCCGCAGGGCGCGACGATATTACATTTGGTGATTATTTCCATCTGACCGCGCAGGCTAGGCGCCTGTTTTAGGCATTGCCCGAGCAGTGTCTCGCTGGTGTAGCCACCATAGATATCCGCTTGATCAAAGCTGGTTATGCCCTGATCCAGGCAGGCTTCGATTTTGGCTTGAACATGTTTAACCGATGTGTCGTTATCATCAGTTAATCGCCACATCCCGTAGATAATACGGGACAGATCAAGTCTGTCAGACAGGGCAATCCTTTCCATTAACTATCTTCTCTTAACTAATCTGCTTTAAAAAGACGGCATCAACGATTCGAGATGGGCCTCAATTTCAGCAGCGCTGGTTCTGGTAGCATTATCTGCAACAACTCCATCGATCAGGCTTTCGCCGCTAAAGCCAAATACATAGCGAAGAACCAGCATAACATCGGTTAATCCATCGATCTGGCCATTGCCATCAATATCCATAATATTGGTCGGCGTGTTGGTTGAATCCAATGGGAAGCTATCCAGACTGTCGAGGATGCCATCACCGTCATCATCTGTATCGGCGTTATCACCGATGCCATCACCGTCTGTATCGATCGATTCAGTGGCTAACAGTGAGAATGCATCCAGTGAGTCAATAACGGTATCGTTATCATCGTCAGTATCTGCATTGTTGCCAATGTTATCGCCATCTGTATCAAGCCACTCGGAAGAATTCAGGGGAAAGGCATCCTGTGAGTCGCTAACATTGTCGTTATCATCGTCTGTATCGGCATTGTCACCAGTGCCATCGGAATCTGCATCGGCCCACTCTGAGGAAATTAGCGGGAATGCATCCTGCGAATCACTAACGTTGTCGTTATCATCGTCAGTATCTGCATTGTTGCCCACACCGTCGGAATCTGTATCAAGCCACTCGGAATCATCTAACGGGAAGGCATCGATTGAGTCAGTATAGGTGTCATTGTCATCATCCGGATCGCTGCTGTCATCAATACCATCGCCATCTGTATCTACGCCATCATCAGTATTGAACTCATCTGACCAAACTGGCTGTGCTGAAGCGCTGGCATTTTCTGCATAGACCCTGACGTAATCAATCTCCATGGCAGACTGGGTGAAGTTGGCGGCAATACTGGGTTCAATAGCAATATTGAGCAGCAGGAATTGCTCTGCATCGTAGGGCCAGGTGGAGGAATTTCTGACGGCTGGTTGATAGGTGTAATGAACATTGCCATCGACGCTAAAGATAATTCTATCTCTTCGCCAATCCATCTCGTAATTGTGGAATTGTGAGGATGCTGTACTAACTACCTGACCACCATGATTAACAGTGCCGCCATAGCTAGAAGGGGTGTGCATCGCACTCTGCACGAAGTTTTGGTTGTTGCCCCAGTGCTCCATAATATCTATCTCACCGCAGGCCGGCCAATTTGTATTGCCGAAACCCTGGGTCTGCCAGTAGGCGCCAGCTTCATTGATATTTTTACCCAATGTCCAGATCGCTGGCCAGGTGCCGGCGCCAGTGGGAAGTTTTGCTCTAACCACCACGCGGCCATATTTAAAGGCGTACTTGGAGTTTAGGCGCGCAGAGGTGAACTGCTTGGTTTGTCCCTGGTTGTTATAGGTCTCTCTTTTGGCAACAATTTTAAGACTGCCATTGCTGATATAGGAATTCTGAATGCGGTTGGTGTAATGCTGTTGCTCGTTATTAAACCAGCTGCCGCCACTCGGCAGTTGGGTTTGGTGAAACCATTTGCTTGAGTCGATAGCCTCGGGTGAGCCATTGCCACCACCGGTATTTCCACCACCAGTACCGCCGCCAGTTCCGCCACCAGAAGTTTCCCAGCGGACATTATCAATGCGGAATACAGTGCTTGCTGCATTACTTGCCCAGATCACTATGCCGGTATCTACTTGCGATAGATTTAAGCCAGAGGAAACCAGTGAGTCCACAGATACAGTGACTGTTTCCCAGCCTGAGGCTCCTTTGCTCCCCAGTGACTGGTCGCCGGATGTGCAGGGGTATATGCAGTCAATTTTCATAGTGATATTGCTGTTGCCAGAAACCACCTTAATATCAAAGATAATATTGCCGCCGGCATAATCACTCAAATTTTTACCTGAACCAGAGGAAATAAACAGGCCGGCCAGATTGCCCGAAGCGCTGTGGCTAATTTGCAGTACTGAGCCGCGCTGACTGTCGTTGACCGTTGCCCAGCTAATGCTTGGGCAACCATTGCCGCCGTCATTACTGCACACAGCGTAGCCAATTGCAGAATCAAAGGCGCTGATTCCCCTGTCCCAGGTAGAGGGAGCATTACCCTGATCAAAAACAGTGAATTCCTCAGCAACAGCCTGACCTATGCCGGTTAATAACAGCAGTGCCAGCAGGCCACAGGCTTTGTGAAACTGATTAAATGGTATCTTCGCCATTAGCACTAATCCCCTCAATATATTATTTCTTGTTTTAATGTTTCTAGTTTTTTTAGGCTATTTGAAGCGCCATGCAAATCATGGCGACAATAGACGCGGCCCATATACCACTTCTAAGCACCGGAATGCCAAATGAGTAACAGGCCAAATAGGCGACTCTCAGTCCCAGCCAGGTGATTGCAGCTGTGGTTACATCAGCTTCAGCAATCATTGCCAGAAGGCTCAGGGCAAGAAATGCAGGCAGGCTTTCTTGCAGGTTGGTTGATGCGCGGGCAACTCTTTGAGATAGCGGTGAAGTCTGCAGTTCTTCATCGCGGTTAGATAGCAGGTAAGTCATGCTCTTGATATTGATGGCCATGGGTAAAAGCCATATCTGCACTAGAGCCAGTGTGAGTGTGTATAAGATAATCTCGGCCATATCCACCTCTAAAAGTATATTTATTGTTTTGCAGAGCATAATAGCAGTATCTGTTGGGGGAAATAGGTTTTTCTGACCCTGTGGTTTTACCTAGCTGGCTGTCTAAGACAGTCTAGGAAAGTCTAGAACAGGCTGGTCTTTAAGAACTCAATCAATAGGTGAACGGCCTCATTCTTTTTGTTTCTAGCCGAGCATATAAGGCTAATTCCAACTTCGCCGAGTTCTGGAAAGCGTGCCGACGGCGTTAGGATTTTCAGATTCTCTGGCACTGTGCTCTTGGCCAACACCGTGACTCCGAGTCCTTCCTGAATAGCGTACTGAATACCGGTTAAATCCGGAATGGTATAGACAATCTGCCAGGGTTGTTTGGCCCGATCGAGCAGTTTAATTGCCCGCTGTCTGTAGATGCAACCCTGTGCGGCAGCAATTAACGGCACAACTTCCTCTTTCTGTGCACTGTGGTCGGCACTGGCCACCCAGACTAATTCATCGGTTTTAACCAGACTTGAGCCGGTCTTTGAGGGATTGTCTTCAAGGGCGAGAATAAGGTCATGGTTTGCCTTGCCCTCTTTTGAGAGCAGGGTTTTACTCAACTCACAGTTGACCTCGAGAGTGACATTTGGATAGGCCTTGGCAAAACGGCTAACAATTTTAGGCAGTAGAATGGTGGCAAATTCACTGGGAATACCCAGGCGGATTTTACCGGTGATAGTGCTTTTCGATAGCTGGCTAATGGCCAGGTCATTAAGCGTCAAAATCTGGTTGGCATAGTTATAGAGATTTTCGCCCGCTTCACTGAGTTCGAGATTTTTACCATTGCGGATCAGCAGCGCTTCATCGACCAGCTCTTCGAGGCGCTGCATCTGCAGGCTTATCGCTGGCTGTGAGCGGCCAAGCAGTTCACCGGCTCGAGTAAAGCTGTTTAGCTGGGCTACGGAGACAAAGGTCCGCAGTAGATCCATAGGTAAATTCTTCATCTTTCTGGTTCCTGTTTCTGGTTTTGGGAACGGGAGAATCAGCTATAAGTAAAATTAATGATTGTATTGTATCTATTAATTTAACAAATTATAAGTATCGGAATAAAATGCGCTGATGCGCGTAGTTATATGCTTTAAATAGACGTTAAAAGAAGAATTCTATGGCCACAGATACTCAAGTAAACAAGACCATTTTCTACGATTATCACCTTGAAGCCGGGGGGAAGATGGTGCCTTTTGCCGGTTACCTTATGCCTGTGCAGTACAGCGCTGGTATTAAGCAGGAGCATCTGCACAGCAGGGATAATGCCGGTTTATTTGATGTCTCCCATATGGGGCAGGTAATTGTAAAAGGCGAGGGCGCTGCTCTGGCACTTGAGCAGCTGATGCCTGTGGATCTTGAGGCGCTGGAAATCAACCAGCAGACCTATGCCACCCTGACCAACGAGCAGGGCGGGGTGCTCGACGATCTTATTGTTACCCGCTGGGCTGAGGATATTTTCTTTCTGGTGGTCAATGCCGGCTGTAAACATGAGGATATAGCCCATATCCGCAACCATCTTCCGGGTTTTGAAATTACCTATCTGGGCGATCGCGGTTTGCTGGCACTGCAGGGCTTAAAGGCCAAAGAGGTGATGGCTGAATTATCTCCGGAAGCAAATAAGCTGGTATTTATGCATGGCTGCCACTCTTCCATTGATGGTATCGACTGCTATATCACTCGCTCTGGTTATACCGGAGAAGATGGCTTTGAAATTTCTGTCGACCCGAAAGATGCTCACAAGCTGGCCGATAAATTACTCTCTTTTGAGGTGGTGAACTGGATTGGCCTTGGTGCCCGCGACTCATTGCGACTGGAGGCGGGATTGTGCCTCTACGGTCATGATATCGACCAGCAGACCACACCAGTGGAAGCCGGCATTATTTGGAGTATCAGTAAATCCCGACGTGCCGGTGGCGCTAAACAGGGCGGCTTTTTAGGTGCCGAGGTAATCCTTGAACAGATTGCCAATGGAGCCGCTAAAAAACGGGTTGGCTTTTTAGTGGATGGCCGCGCACCGGTTCGTGAGGGCGCAGAGGTTATTGATGAGCAGGGTGTTGTGATTGGTGCCATCACCAGTGGTGGCTTTGGGCCTACCCTGCAAGCGCCAATTGCGATGGGCTATGTGCCGACCGAGCTGTCGGCTGTGGGAACCAAACACAATGCGCTGGTGCGCGGTGTTGCACGGCCAATTACTATTACAAAGATGCCGTTAGTTCCGCAACGCTACTATCGCCGAAAAGACGCTGAAGGCTCTTTATGACGAAGCGCTGAAGGCTCTTTATTACAACGCTGAAGGCTCTATATAGAGTGTCGCTAACGGCTTCGGCAGCTAGCAAGGATTTAACAAATTAATGTTCTTCTCTGGGGAGTGGATAAAAAATGTTACAGAAAAAACGCAGCTTAAAAGATTTACAAAACGCGGCTGAATTTATTGCCCGTCATATCGGCCCCAGCGCTGAAGACCAGCAGAAAATGCTCAGCACGCTGGGCTGTAACAGCCTTCAGCAGCTGACCTCAGAGGTGGTTCCCGAAGCTATTGCCATGACAGAGGATCTGGCTGTTGTCGATAGCTGTACTGAAGCCCAGGCACTCACAGAGCTGCGTGCACTGGCCGAGCAGAACAAGGTATTCCGCAGCTTTATTGGCCAGGGTTACTACAACACCATTACCCCCAATGTTATCCAGCGCAATATCCTTGAAAACCCCGCCTGGTACACCGCCTATACACCCTACCAGCCAGAGATTTCCCAGGGTCGACTGGAGGCGTTAATTAACTTCCAGACCATGGTAACCGACCTTACCGGTATGCAGATGTCCAATGCCTCGATGCTGGATGAGGGCACGGCGGCGGCGGAGGCAATGTCGCTCTGTCAGCGTATGTCGAAATCAAAATCACAGC
>Ga0209119_1002380_pt1 | contig 17337 bp, 19 predicted proteins | sample COG_03_FD_184747 | JGI IMG/M metagenome (GOLD analysis project Ga0209119, IMG submission 184747) | Pelagic Microbial community sample from North Sea - COGITO 998_met_03 (SPAdes) (version 2) | ecosystem: Environmental > Aquatic > Marine > Neritic zone/Coastal water | place: Helgoland, sampling... | reverse complement strand
ATTGCATTCGTTTTTTTAGACAATAAAAAAACATCATAGGCATTTCTTAAAGCCATTGCTTTAAAAAGAAAACCATTGTCGTTTATTTGATTGGCAATAATCGATAAATTAAGTTTATTTGCATAACTCAAAACTGCAAAATTGTTTATAATCTGAGTGTCTTTCTCTACAAAGCTGTAATTAAATTCGTTAGTATATTTTTTTTTATCTAAAAGCCCTGAGTGAATTTCTATAGCCGCTATATTTGTTTCTTTTTGAAGTCTTCTGTAGTGTTTTTTTTCATCAGAAGCATAATATTTTTTTCTTTTCTTTACTTCAGAATACCCAAACTCTCTTAAAATGTTAATCGTTTTTGGATAGTCTTCTTTTGAGAAAATAAAATCAATGTCCCCCACCATCCTTTCGGCAATATCCTCATAAATTCCTGCTAATAAGTTTCCTGTTCCTTTTAAAAAAATAGGCCTAATATTATTTGCTAATAAAACACTGTTTAATTCTTGTGATTGGGTAATGATTTGCTTGTTTCGTTCTCTGTTTAAATCGGTAATATGCTCCATATAGCTCACCAACTCATTAGGTAAATACTGCAAGAAATCTGCACATTTTAAATTACAATACAATGCAGGAAACACATAATGGGCTGTACTCACTTTTACAACAGCATCCCAGTCTATAGTCGTTGATTTTAATTGCTTTTCTATTTCTTGTCTATTTTTTTCTTCCAAAGAAATAGTCAAACATTTGGCAATAAAATAAAGGGTTTCTTTATAATTCACTTTTAATATGCTAAAATATTATTTGGTAGGATCTGGATCTCTATCCATAATTCCTTGTTTATCAATTTCTTTTAGTTGCTCTATTGTAAATTGATCTCGGACAGACTTTGTTTTAGGAAAGATATAATTAGAAAGGGTTACAAAGAGTTTTACCCGTTCTGTTTTGGTGAGTTTTTCTTGGTTTATAAGAAGATCATCCAGTACTTTTTCATACAGAATTTCCATCTTTTCTTTAATGGAAGGTCCCTCTTTTTTAGCAGGACCTCTTTTAGATTTTTTTCCTGCTTTCTTTGCTGAATTTGGATCGAATGGCATGTGTGTTAAAATTATATTCTAAACCAAATGTAACCAAAAAAGTTTACTTTTTTAGCAACCAACTACTAGACTGTATTTTATCACCCAATCCATCCACTAAAGTAATTCCCATTTGATCACAGATAGATCTTTCTGGAATGGTATTATTATTCTGATCTCCACCATTTGCAAAACTTAAATCATAGTCAGCACCAAAATCTAGAGCAATTTTTTCAATAGTTTTACATACGGTTCTGTCTTGATCTATAGATAAAATACAATGGTCTACAGATTTTATATTAGAAACAATAAAAACACGCTCTTCCTCTTTCTGAAATTCTTTAGATCCTTTTAATTCTCTTTGATGATCGTTGTTTACAATCACAAACAATTCATCAGCTAGCTCTTTCGCATTATTAAAATACTCAATATGTCCTTTGTGTATGGGATTAAAATACCCAGATACAATCATTCCTTTTTTCTTACTCATATTATTTTTTTTTATCTACCAAAATCATCTTGCACTCTTATAATATCATCTTCATCAGAAGGATTATTTTTATCGGTATGCTGCCAAATTTCTGCCACAACTGAAGTTTCGTCTAAACCTATTAAACGATGCCTTTCGCCTTGTTTCAAAATAATTTGATCTCCTTCGGAATAAACTCTCATCTCATTTTCAGTATCTGTATTACTTCTAATGATTCCAGCAGATCCTTTATACACTTGCCAAATTTCTGCCCGTCTGTTATGGTATTGCCAAGATAATCTTGCAGCTGCTTTTACGATTAAAATTTTAGGGCTTAATTTTCCTCCAATTTTTAAAGTATTCACATCCAAACCTTTAAAAAATTTATTTGAAAACTCTTGAGCTTGGGTTTCGTCAATTACTAAAAAACCTCCCCAGGGCCTTTTAAAATCATGAGAAACTACTTTAAATCCAAAAGATTCTATTTCTTTTTTAATTTCTTTGTAAATCATTTTTTATTTAAAAACTGTTTGATTTTAGATGTATTTTTTAATAACAGAGTTATAATTCCTCCAATATTGTTTAAACGAATTGCTCGATAATCCTCTTTCGATTTTTTAATAATATTTTTTATGCTACGGTTTGAGGCACCACCAACTCGCATTTTAGTTACTACTTTAGGTAGATAACCAAATTTAAGATTTGAATTCTTAAGTATCCTCAACATAAAATCATAATCGGCTGCAATTTTAAATGATTTATTAAAAACTCCATGGTTATTATAAACCTCTTTTTTTAAAATTAATGTTGGGTGCGCTGGCATCCAACCTTTTCCTAAAAGGTTAGGTTTAAATTCACAACTCTTCCAAAATCTAATGATTTTGTTAGTGTTTTTTTTATCTACATATTGTAAATCACCATAAATACCATCTAAATTTTCATCATAAATCTTTGCAATTAAATCTGAGATAATTTCAGGTGAAGATAAAATATCATCAGAATGTAATAGTCCAATAATATCTCCGGTAGCATTTAAAATTCCTTTATTAATTGCATCATAAAGACCACTATCTTTTTCTGAAATAATCACATTCTTTCTTTTAGAATTTGACCTAATTATTTCTAAACTGTTATCTGATGAGAGCCCATCGATAAAAACATGTTCAATATTTGGGTAGGACTGACTATTAACACTTCTTATTGTATCAAGAATAGTCTTAGAGCTATTATAACAAACAGAAATTATAGAAATTTTTAAATCCATTAAATTACAGATTCAAAATAGGCAATGGTCTTTATTAAACCTTCTTCTAGTTCCGTTTTAGGCTCCCAGCCATTTAATGCTTTTTTTGCTAAACTAATATCAGGCTGTCTCTGTTTTGGGTCATCTTTTGGTAAATCTAAATGGATTAATTTAGATTTTGAATTAGTTAACCTCAAGATAGTCTGTGCTAATTCAATCATCGTAAATTCATTTGGATTCCCTAAATTGACTGGTCCTAAAAAATTATCCTTAGAATTCATCGTTCTTATCATTCCTTCTATTAGATCATCAACATATTGGAAGCTTCTTGTTTGATTTCCATCTCCAAAAATTGTTATATTTTCTCCTTTTAAAGCTTGTACAATAAAATTTGAAACAACCCTACCATCTTCCGGATTCATATTTGGCCCATAGGTATTAAAAATTCGAATTATTTTAATTTTTACATCATTTTGGTTGTGATAATCCATAAATAATGTTTCTGCACAGCGTTTACCCTCGTCATAACAAGAACGAATTCCAATTGGATTTACATTACCCCAGTAAGATTCTGGTTGTGGGTGGATATCAGGATCGCCATACACTTCACTTGTACTTGCTTGCAATACTTTTGCATTTACTCGTTTTGCTAAACCTAAAATATTAATAGCACCCATTACGGATGTTTTAATTGTTTTAATTGGATTGTACTGATAATGGATTGGAGATGCAGGACAAGCTAAATTGTAAATCTCGTCTACTTCAGCGTGATAAGATTCTGTAATATCATGTCTAACAATTTCAAAAAAAGGATTTTCAATTAAATGAATAATGTTTTGTTTATTTCCTGTAAAATAATTATCCAAGCAAATGACTTCGTTTCCTTCTCTTAATAGTCGTTCACATAAATGAGAGCCTACAAAACCTGCTCCTCCAGTTACTAATATTCTTTTCATTCTGTTATTTTTAGTTCATTAATTTTTGTTTGAATTTGAAAAAAGTAGTTTGATTTAAAACGTGCAAAATAAAAACCTGATAAGCCGTCTAAAATACCTAACTTAAAGATATATGTTCCTATAAAATACAAATAGGGCAGTAACCCTGTTTGTATGAGACTATATTTGATTTTTTGCCTTAGAGTAAGTTTTGTGACTTTATCTTTTTTTAAGCTCATAAATCTCTTTGCTTCCCAACTGGAATAAGCGTTATGTCTAGCAATATAATGCTCAAGACCTTTATAGTCCTTATGTAAAATAGTACTCTTGAAATGACCTACAATGCCTCTAATAATGGGGTGCTCATGTATTTCCATATCGAGATGACTCCAATTGTCTTCAGCTATTTGCTCAAAGCGCCCGACACCTTTTTTAAATAAAGCTAATTTTCGCATTTTTAAGCCATATTTTTGCTCCTTACCCATAAAAAAGTTATTATAATATAACCAGTAACCATTATGTGTATTTTGACTAATTTTTTTAGACACTTCTTTAATAAACTGCTCTGTTAAATACTCATCGGCATCTAAAAATAATACCCAATCATTTTTTAAGTTAACATTTTCCAAAGTCCAATTGCGTTTTTTTGGAAATTTGCCATTCCATTTAAAATTTATGAGTTTGTAACCAAATAATTTGACAATATTAGGAGTTTTATCTGAACTATTGGAATCAACTACTATAACCTCAGAGAACTCAGACAGACATTCAAGGCATTTGGGTAAATTTAATTCTTCATTTTTAACGGAAACAATAACAGTAATTGGTATATTTCTCATAATCATTTAATCTTTCTAAATTTTAAAAACTTAACAGGGTTACCTCCTACTACAGTCCATCCTTCTACGTCTTTATAAACAGAAGAAGTAGCACCAACTACTGCACCTTGGCCGACAGTTACACCCATCCCTATAAATGAACTAGCTCCAATCCAAGATTGTTCTTTAAGAGTGATAGGCTTAATTATTAAACTAAATGTACTTTTTGATATATCATGAGAGGCAGTGCATAAATAAGTTTTTTGAGAAACAATGGAATAAGCTCCAATAGTTACTTTGGCAACATTATAACAATCAACTTCAGGGGCTAAACAAGAATGTTCTTGCATCACTAGATTCCATGGTGCATAAATCTTAACACTCGAATAAACATTTGCGGTTCTATGTACTTTAGCTCCAAATAATCTTAATAAAAAAAGCACCCATACTCTTCCTGTATTTCTTGGTAATGGTCGAACGAGAATTTGCCAAACTAGATTCCAAGTGAACCGTTTTATTTTGTGAATTAATGGTAGTTTATTTTTATAAATATCCATTAGAGGTTTTTATAAATGTTAACGAAATTAGGTTTATTTTCTTTAGTCTGCATCCAATCGTACAGATGTATCATATCTCTTGAAACACTATCCATACTATATTTATTTTCTATCAATTTTCTTCCATTCAATGACATCACTTTAAGTTCATCACTATCTTTTAATAATGCCTCCTCTAAGGTTTTTCTCAAGGCTGTTGTACCTATTTCAATCCACCAGCCACATTTGTAAGTTTCTAAATCCTCCCAAGGAGTTCCTTTTGTAGTAATTACAGGGGTGAAACTTGCTAGTGCCTCGGCTATCACAACTCCAAAATTCTCACTATAGGTGGGTAATACAAAAAGATTAGCTTCTCTAAAGAGATTGATTTTTTCTATTCCATAAACAGGATCTCTAATAACAATTTGTTCATTCAAATTTTCTTTAATTATACTTTCTTTTAGTGATATTATATATTTTTCTTCACCATTTCCTACAATCTCGATTAACCAAGATTCTTTTATCTTAATGTCAATTAATTTCCACGCTTCAACTAAATTTTCAATTCCCTTTTTTTTGTGCAATCTTGAAAGAAATAATATTTTTTTGGGACTAATTGATTTAGTTGGATAACTAGATGGAAATTTATCTAGATTTACACCATTAGGTATTACGGCTATAGGATTTTTAAAACCAAGATTTCTGATTTGAATCTTCTCTGATTTTGCTGTGACATGAATAACCGTCGCTTTTTCAAGATCTTTTTTCTGATATAATAACATTGCGAATTTTTTTCTATATTTTTTCTGAGTTAGAGACCAAGGCTCCAACATTCCTCTTGGTGTTATTATATAAGGAATGTTATTTTTTCTAGAAAATACAGCCATTTTATGGACAGTATATTGCCAAATTCCGTGACCATGAAAAATTTCAACTTTATTCTTTATTAAACTATTTAATATAATTTTTAAATCCTGTCTTCTATTAAAAAAAAGAACTGGACTTTGATTATTAAAACTTGAAATAATTGGATTTGAAGATTTTTTTGTTATTAATGAAATTTCAATTTTTGAATTACTAGTAATTTTTTTTATTAGATGTGTCACACTTCTAGCAGGACCTCCGGTTGAAAGGTCAATTGATGTAATAAAATGAGCTATTTTCATTATTATTATTATATTTTTAAGTTAATGAATAAAACCTTCTTTTCTTTTAAAGTATGCAACATCAATTCCATTTAAATTTTTAATAGGTTTAGCGGGAACTCCACCGTATATCTGATAAGATTTATCATAATTCTTGTTTAATAATGCACCAGCGCTTAAAACGGCATAATCAGGTAAACAACTACCTCCTAAAATATGGGATCCAGTACCAACAAAACAATAATCACTAATAATTATAGGTTTAGCTTGTTGTGAACTTGAATAAATATCTACACTATGTGTTAAAAATACACTTTTCAAACCTGCTATAATTGTAAATTTTCCAATATAAATACCTCCATTACAATCAAAGAAATGTCGGGAAGTTATAGCTGAATGAATGTCAACTATTAATTCACATTTTCGGTCTGAATTATCTATAAAATGATTATTCTTTAAAGCAAAATCATTGTTTCCTGTTGAAAAACCGGTTATAAAATTTAGTGAGCCTATAGTACTGTATTCTTTTAAGACAATTTTATCTATTTTTTTACAAAAATTCAAATGTCTTATTTTGGTGTTACTATGTAATTCAAGTTTCTTACATAATAATATTGAGTATCCTATTCTTGCAGTTGGATGTATCTCGAAATTAAATATTAAAATCATTAGTTTCCTCCTTAATGGCCAAGGAAAAATAAATAAAATTATTTGAATAATTATTTTGCACATTATATATTTATTTTATCAGGTAAAATATTATTAAAGTTTATCTTGAAAAAGTAAAGTATTGCTCGTAATATTCCATAATGTCTTCTATGGAAATAAAATAATAATCTTGGATTCGCACCAGTGGGAGAATATAGTTTTTGAAACCGTTCTTTTATATTAGAGTTTTTTAATCTGAATCTATTGATATCATTTTCCTGACAAGATCCAATAATTATTTTAGTTGAATAAACTTTAAACCCTAACTTTTGGGATCTTAGTCCATAGTCAATATCACCGAGGTCGTGATGAAATTTTTTATCTAAATTACCCACTTTTTTAAAAACAATACGCGGAATGAGTACAACATTTCCGTTCATTAATGAAACTTCTTTCATAACTTCTGATGGAAGAATTCTTATACCGCTAGAATCTATTCCGCCATAAATTATTTTTGATTTATCTGGTGATTCTATTATTCCAACTATTAATGATTTCGGTTTTTTATGTGACGAATCCAAAAGCTCACTTATTACATTCGGATATAATATAACATCATCATTTAACCATAAATAATAATCATAGTCAAATTCAGATGCTTTTTCCCAAGCTAGATATAAGCCTCTATTCCAATAAAGATTACCATTTCCTCGAAATAGTTTTACATGGGGATAATCTTCTTTTACTGATTGAAAAGTTCCGTCAGGAGAATCATCATCAACAAGATATACATCAACATCATTTGTGATATTAAATAATTGTTTTAAGCAAGAAAGAGTTGTTTCTTTTCTATTAAAAGATGTTATAAGAACAGCAATTTTATTTATTTTCATAAATGTATTATTAAAATATTTAACTGAAAAGTTATTGAACTTTTCAGTTAACACTATTTATAATTTTGAGATAATAGAGGAGATATCAATAGAATATTTTTTTAGATTAAATTCATCATTTGCATACTTATATATTTTTTTATGCAAATTTTCAATCTTGAATTCATCTATAGAACGAATTTGATTAATTCTGTTCTCTACATAGTCCAATTTAAAATCATCCAATAAAAAGGCTAAATCTGTTAAATGATTAAAACCAGTATCCTTCATTACTATTGGAATCATTGAATGTCGCATACAAGTTAAAACACTAGTAGACATACCTTCTGAACATGATGGTAATAAAATAAAACTACAATTCTTCATTAGCTTTAAAAATAAATCTCCTTGCACATCAATTTTACCATAATCAATAATATTAGCTTGTTTAGGTAATTTCAATAATTTTCTATCCTGTTTATTAAGACCACATATGTGTAGACTTATTTCTGGCCTATTTAAAAATATATCCAATAAAAGATCCAATCCTTTATGAACAGCACCATTAGAACCAAACCATAAAAAATTATTCCTTGAACTATTAATATTCCTGATAGAATATGTAAACCTATTATTTAATAAACCTGTTGGTTTTATTTTATGAATTTTATATTTCTTATTCTCAAATGGAAAAGTTTCACCTAGTATGATAATCTCATCTATATGATTAAAATTATCTTTTTGAAAATAAGCTCCACTTCTGCTTAATGAAATATTTTTATTATGCCTTTCGTAAAAATATCGAACTCTTTCAGTCTCTTTTTTTTTTGAAAATTCTGGATGATGCTCAGTCAAATACATTATTCTTTTTTTTGAAGGTTGCAATTTACACATTCTATTAAATATTTCACCAAACCCAAATATTATATCATAATTTTTATCTTTTATTTTATTAAAAGAATTAATATCAACGCACAATACAATATCAATACTAAAATTAAAACTTATAAATGATTTAACTATTTGATTTACTTCAAAAATATTGGTGGCGGAAACACTGCCATTTTCAATATCATTTTCAAAACCTGTAGTCAAGTAAGAAATTAGCACTTTTTTTTGATTTGTTGTCAAATCAAGATTTATGTTCTGAATTAGACTTTGTCTATTTAGTTTTAATTTGATAAAATTTTTAATTTTTGATATCATAACCGTTCAATACACCAAGTGATGTTTTTTTTAACTGTTCTGTTAGGGTTACCGACACTAACACAATTTTCTGGAACGTCAGTAGTAACCACACTACCCATACCTATAATAGAATTTTGATTTATAATAGCCCCCTTCAAAACACTAACATTACATCCAATCCATACATGATCCATTAGAGTTATTGGTTTATCGATATTAATTCGTTTTTTAGTATGTTGCTCTAATATTGAGTGTGAATCTGTCGCCCAAAATTCTACATTGTCAGAAATCATGTTAGATTTACCTAACTTTATGTAATTTTCACGTCCTCCTATTACAAATCTAGCTCCACCTATTCCAGTGTCTTCATCTATATAAAGGTTATTTTTATTATCAAAAATTACAATATTTGTATTTGAAATACCCCTGTGGGCTCTAATAATAACGGAATGGTTATTTCCTGAAACAGAAATCCTTAAATTTGAAATTTCACCACTTTCAATTATTATAGAATTATTATCTCCCTCCAAATTTATATTGATTCTATTATTAATTCCAGATAAAGAAATATTATTATTTCTTCCTTTAATTTTAATAAATCCAAAAAAATATGAACCTAATTTTATTTTATTAGAACTTGATAAAATTTGATAAATAAATATAAAATATAATCTAAAAATAATTGAGAAAAGTAGTAGTAATAATTTTTTCATCTTAATTTCGATTTAATAAAATAACTAAAAATTATAGCCCAAAATATACTTACAGCAAATTGAGGTGTAATGATACTCGTTTGAATAGTCATAAATGAACCAACAAGACAATAAACAGCAATAGTGTGATAAACAATACCCTTTCCTGCAAATTTAATTGTTATTTTTTGTGTTAAAAATGAGATAAAAAAGATAGACCAAAAAACACCTTTTTTCCCAAAATCAAATATTAATTCAGGTAGAATAGATTTAGGAATTACTGCGGCAAGGTTTGCATTTAATTTAAAATCGATAACTATATCTTGAATCATTTTTTTTTCGTTACCGAATTGAAGTATTCCGAAAGAATTAAGAAAATCAGCAACCCAACCTAATGTAAACATCCCCCCTGTGTTTTGACTATTAATTGCTACAGCTATCCATGAATCAGCTGCCATCATTGTTGAAACAGGCCAAATAAGTATTGTAAATATTAAATCAAATTCTCCACCATAACCACCACGATTATAACCTATTAAAGCAAAAATAAATAATATGGATAGAACAAAAGAAGTGATTTTTATTAATTCTGTCCGACTTATTATTGTTTTTTTTAACCTGAACATCCCACGAGTTAATAAAATACTTGATAGGTATAAAATAACGTTATTTAACAAGAAAATCCTACTACCATTTGCTAACCCAAGTGGTGCAGAAGCTATTAATACCTTTAGCAATAATTTAATATCAATTTCACTAGCAGCATCTCTAAGACCAATTAATATGATTAAAAAACCAACCATTACACTCAAGTGGCCTGCAATCCACTCAATAAAACTTGTATCATTTGTTTCAAGATAAATAGATCTAACATCTGTAAAATAACTTAAGCTGAATCCAACTACTCTTAGTCTCTCAATTAAAAACCATGAACCTAGAATAAATAAAAAAAGAAGTATTTTATTAGATAATTTTTTAACAATATAATTTGATTTAACTAAAACTTCTGGATTTAATATTTTGTTTTTTTTGGATGAAAATACTGTACCTAACAAAAAGCCTAAAAAAGCTCCAGAATGAAGTTGAACTATATAATTAAGGGAAATTTCTGACAAATTCTCAATCCATCCGTTATTAACAGCAACTTTTGTTGAGTATAAGAGAAATAACCAAGCAAACCAATAACCAGTAGATGCGCTAATAAGTGTTTTTAATCTTTTTTTTGTAATATAGATTGAGATGAATGCTAAAAAAAAGGTGAAATAAAATAATTGATCCAAACTCATATTTAAAAAAGACTAAGAGTATTCATTATAATTATTTTATTTATTTGGAAAAGTGAATATACCTCCATGTTGACTTTTTGATGTATCAATTAAACAATTAATATACCCTCCTATATCTAATACTACAGTATTGAGTGGTTTTAGTTGTGAGATAATATTTGCAGATCCAATTCCTGCAGCGACAAGACACAAATCAATTTTATTAGTAATAGAGGATAAATCTATTATATCTTTCATGGAAGAAGTTTTTGAAATACGAATAAACTCAACATTTTTAACACCTAGGCCTTTTAAATTATTAGATATTTGATTTTCTGTTTTCTTTTCTGTTCCTGATATTAAAAGGATATTTTTGTCTACATAAAAATCATGTCTTGAGTCATTTAATAATAGGTGAACAACAAAATGAAAGGGGATATAATTTTCGGAACTGAAATTAATATGATTTTTTTTAAAAAAGGGTAATATATAGTTATTATGTTCTGTGAAAGCATTTAAACCATTATCGTTGATGTAACATGCTAAATAACCGTCATTTGCTATTTCTTTAATTTTATTTAATAAGTTTTCTCGCAAAATAAAAGTTTCTTTAGGAGTATATTCTTCTCCCCATGATGTTTTCCATTTATTAGGATTTTTGATTTTTAATTTTTCAGCTGTAACGATTAAAAATTCTTTGAGAAATTGCTTTGAATGAAAGTTATATTTTCTACCCATTAAAAAACGATATTCCCCATCAGCCATTCTATATATGGGAAGATATTTTTTACCAACACATGATAAAACATGGTTTTTAAAGTTTAGAAACCAAGCTTCACCCTGTATATTATTGAAAGACCAAGCTTCTAATTTACCGCCGTATGATTTAGCTGCATTACCATTTCCAATAAAATTTAAATTAACTCTGTTTTCCATTTTGTTATTATATTTATTAAATCTTCTTTTTTTATTTTTAATTGTTTGATTAACTCAAAGGGCCATTTCCAATCATTATATAAAGCAGCAATTCCTGGAGCAATTATTAAAGACCACAATCCATAAGTAGTGAAATTAAACATAATAAGGAGTAACAAAACTGTAGCAACCCCACTTAATAACGAAGCTCTAAAAAATGGAACTTTATTGTTAGACAGAAGAATCATAATAGCTATATTATAATTATTTTCAAGTAGATATATTATCAAAGCCGCTAAAGTTAATGAAGTTGATAAAAGTATCGTTTTACTGTCAATTAAGTTTAATGTGTAATTTCCTAATAAAATCAAAAACAAACCTCCAAAAATAAACATAATAAAAAATTGAAAAACTCCTTTTAAGTAAAGTGCTTTTATCTTTAAGATATTATTTGAGACACGTAATTGAGCTATTTTGGGCTGGTGAGTAGAAATATAAATTCTAGCCATCGTAGCAATTATAGCAATAAGTTGTATGGTTATAGAAAAAGATGCAATTTCTTCTAAAGTGAGATAAAGCGAACCTATAATTATTGTAGATCTTTGAGATAAAACACCACCTAAAGTTGTTAATCCTATTTTCACAGCATTTGGTGTAATAATTTTTAATACCTCTTTTTTATTACATGTAATAATTTTATCTAATTTTGTCTTTAATGCTTTTGAATAAAAAGAACGATATGACAACCAACGAATAATTAGAACCGATAAAACCTGAGAAGAAACTATTGCTATCAGGCCATATCCAAGTACAATCAAAATTGCTGCAAAAAGAAGATAGACACTCTGTCCAATTATTGTTATTTGTTTTGCTTTTTTTATTAAACCTTTTCCAATCAATAAAGAATCGTAGTAAAGTGTAAACATATTATACGTTGTAATTAAACAAAGAATTCCCCAAGCTAAATAAACTGAAGTTTTATCACCACCATAACTTTCTAATACTGCATATATATAAAGTGTACCTAACGAGGATAAAAAAACAAATACTAGAATTGATATTCTTAAGTAAAACCATTTCATTGCAGAAATCGTACTTTTCAACAAAATGTAATCTATTGATGAAGATTTATTTTGATTTTCCTCAACACCATCGACTTGGAGTTTTGAAACTCCTCCAAAAATATACGAAATATTGCGAGTAAATGATGGACCAAAACCAAAATCAAGTAATCCAGTTAATGCTGTTATAGTGATAAATATTGACCAAATCCCTACCATTTCTGATGGCATTTTTGTTAAAATAAGTGGCAACAATAGGGCTGAAGAAGCTATTTTCATGAAAGTAGCAGCGTAATTCCAAGCCAAGTCAATTTTATTAATATTCATTAAATAAATTATTTATTTTACCCCAACCCCTCTAACTTTAAAACCAATTGATTTTAATTTTTCAGCATCTAAAATATTTCGTCCGTCAAAAATAAAAGCCGGTTTTAACATTGAATCATATATACGTTGCCAATCATATTCCTTAAACTCATCCCATTCAGTTAAAATAGCAATAGCATGAACTCCTTCAAGAGCTTTATATGGTTCTTCCTCATATTTTAAGAACTTACTATTATCCTCTTCGCTTCGTGTATTTAAATAATTCAAATCCGACAGAATTTGAGTTTTTGTCACCTTCGGATCATATACCACAATATTTGCCTGTTCTTCAATAAGTTGGTCAGCAATATAAATCGCTGCAGATTCTCTGGTATCATTTGTATCTTTTTTAAATGCCCAACCTAAAAAAGAAATGGACTTACCACTAACTGTATTATAAAGGTTTTTTATGATATTTTTTGCAAAACGATTTCGTTGGTGATTATTCATTAATATTACTTGGTGCCAATAATCAGCTACTTCAATCAAGCCAAGAGATTTTGAAATATAAACTAAATTTAAGATATCTTTTTGAAAACAAGATCCACCAAAACCAACAGATGCTTGAAGAAATTTAGGGCCAATTCTTGAATCCATTCCAATAGCTTTAGCTAACTCACTAATATCTGCGCCAGTCTTTTCACATAACTCAGACAAAGAATTTATAGACGAAACTCTTTGAGCTAAAAAAGCATTAGCAGCAAGTTTTGATAATTCAGAAGACCACACGTTAGTTGTCAAAATATTTTTTTGTGGCACCCATGAAGAATATATATCAACAAGTGCCTGGACTGCTTCTTTTCCTTTATCTGAATTTAAATTACCTCCAATCAAAATACGATCTGGGACTGCTAAATCTCGCATTGCAGTTCCTTCAGCTAGAAACTCTGGGTTAGAAAGGATTTCAAAACTTACTCCATTACCTGTATTGTCAAGAATACTTTGAATTGCTTCTGCAGTCCTCACTGGTAAAGTTGATTTTTCAACTACAATTTTATCAGAAGTTGCGACACGCGCTATTTGTCTGGCACATAATTCTATGTATTTTAAATCCGCTGACATTCCCTTTCCAATTCCATAAGTTTTGGTTGGAGTATTCACGGAAATAAAAATCATTTCTGAATCATCAATAGCTTTATCAACTTCTGTTGAAAAAAATAAATTACGTCCTCGTGCTTCGGCCACAACCTCACTAAGACCTGGTTCAAAAATTGGTAAATTATCGAGATTCGTATCATTCCACGCCGCTATACGCTCAGTATTTAAATCAACAACAGTTACTTTTATATTTGGATTTTTCTGAGCTATAACTGACATTGTTGGTCCACCTACATAACCTGCACCAATACAACATATATTTTTTATTTTCATATTTTTATTTTTTATTCAGAGTAATTCAAAGTTTCGTAGCCCCCAGCTTTGAGGTATTGAGTTTTTTGCATCAAATTCACGTCAGACTTCATCATATCTTTAACTAACGATGCTAAATCATGCTCAGGAATCCAGCCTAATTTTTCCTTAGCTTTAGTCGGATCTCCAATCAATAAATCTACTTCTGTTGGCCTGAAATAAGAAGGATCTATTGATAGTACTTCTTTTCCTATTTCTAATTGAAATTTCAGATTATTACATTTTACAACTTTCGCTTTTTCATTGACACCAGCACCTGTAAATTCTAATTCAATACCAACTTCTTTGAAAGCGAGTTGAACAAACTCTCTTACCGTAGTGGTCTTTCCTGTAGCAATTACCCAATCTTCAGGCTCTTCTGCTTGAAGAATCATCCACATCATTCGAACGTAATCTTTTGCATGCCCCCAATCTCTTTTTGCTTCTAAATTGCCTAAAAATATTTTATCTTGCAAACCTAATGCAATTCTAGCAGTAGCTCTTGTTATTTTACGAGTTACAAAAGTTTCACCCCGCCTTGGAGATTCATGGTTAAACAAGATTCCATTGCAAGCAAACATATTATATGCTTCTCTATAGTTTTTTGTAATCCAAAAACCATATATTTTTGCAACGCCGTATGGTGATCTTGGATAAAATGCTGAATTTTCATCATAAAATCCTTTGTCGTTTTTATTCTCTGGCATTCCTCCATACAACTCAGAAGTGGAAGCTTGGTAAATTCTAGTTTTCTTTTCCAAGCCCAATAAACGAACCGCTTCTAAAATGCGCAAAGTCCCTAAACCATCCACATTACCTACATATTCTGGAGTATCAAAAGACACCTTTACATGTGACATAGCTCCTAGGTTATAAATTTCATCAGGCTGACATTCTTCTATAATTCTGGTCAGATTCATTGCATCTGTTAGATCTCCGTAATGCAACTTTAAGCGCTGATTAGGGTGGTGGGGATCTTGATATAAATGATCAATCCGATCTGTATTCAATGAAGAAGCTCTTCTTTTGATTCCGTGAACCTCATACCCTTTTTCTAACAATAATTCTGCTAAATAAGAACCATCTTGTCCAGTAATTCCAGTTATTAATGCAACTTTCATATTTATAATTTTATTTCTTTAAATGTATCTGTGTTATTTAAAAACCATTGGTAGGTTTTTTGTATTCCGTTTTCTAATTCTGTAGAATATTCCCATCCGATCTCTTTCATTTTAGAAACATCCATGAGTTTTCTTGGGGTACCGTCTGGTTTATTAGCATCCCAAAGAATGTTTCCTTGATGCCCTGTTACTATCTGTATCGTCTCAGCAAGTTCTCTAATAGTAATGTCTTTTCCAGTACCTATATTGTATAAATATTCTGGCAAATTATTCTCTAAGGCATAGACAACAGCTTCTGCCATGTCATCTACAAACAAAAACTCTCTCATAGGGGTTCCACTTCCCCAGAGTGTTACATCTGAATGGTTATTTATTTTAGCCTCATGAAATTTACGCAGCATCGCCGGTAATACATGCGAGGATTGCAAATCGAAATTATCAAAAGAACCATACAAGTTGGTAGGCATCAAACTCACATAATCCTTATTGTATTGTTTACGAATAGCCTGACAAGCTTTTACTCCTGTAATTTTTGCAAGGGCATACCACTCATTAGTAGGTTCTAAAGAATCTGTTAATAGGTATTCTTCCTTTAGCGGCTGTGATGCAAACTTTGGATAGATACATGAACTACCTAAGAAAATAAATTTTTCTATTCCAGTTTTAAAAGCGCTATCAATCAAATTGTTTTGAATCTGCATATTCTCCATTAAAAATTGATATGGAAAATCATTATTGGCAAGTATGCCTCCAACTTTTGCTGCAGCATCAATGACTACTTCAGGTTCAACTTTTTTATAAAAATCAGTAACTGCCTGTTGATTTCTGAGATCAAGTTCAGCGCTAGTCTTTCCAATCAAATTAGAATACCCTTTAGATTCTAGCGCTCTCCATACTGCAGAACCCACCATACCTCTGTGACCAGCTATGTATATTTTAGTTGACTTATTCATTTCTTATTTATCTTCAGCTGTTTTTACTTGTTTTCTAAGTCCACTCGATGAGAATCTGTGATCTCTAGCGTTATAATAAATTTCTATTCCCTTTTCTTCACAATAATCTCTTCCAGTAAAGTTCTTTTCTTTGTACTCATCACCAATGATGCGAACATCCAATTTAAAAGAACGTAAAATATCTTCTAAATCTTGCTCAGATACATAAGGTACAATTTCATCTACATGCTTAGAGCCTTTGAGCTGAATATAACGCTCAATAATCGACTGTGAAGGTGCATTTTTCTCAGGGCGATCAATCGAAGGGTCTAACTGCAGACCAACGATTAAATAATCACACTGACGTTTTGCTTCTTCTAACATCTTTACGTGCCCAGCATGAAACAAATCAAAGGTTGAAAAGGTGATTCCTACTTTCATAACTTATATTTTTTCTCGACTACCACCGGTAGTCTGTTGTGTTTGTGTTTTTCTTTTTATTCCTTTTTAGTACTCTTTAAAGCCCCAAAACCTTTGTTATTTTCACGGCTTCGCCGTCACTACTCACAGTAATGGAAAATCATAACCAAAAAAAAATCAACTGATTACTTCAGTTGAAATGAGACCACAGCGCCCAATTTTTTTAATTGCGCAATACAATTCTTTCCTTTT
>Ga0209119_1002374_pt1 | contig 17353 bp, 16 predicted proteins | sample COG_03_FD_184747 | JGI IMG/M metagenome (GOLD analysis project Ga0209119, IMG submission 184747) | Pelagic Microbial community sample from North Sea - COGITO 998_met_03 (SPAdes) (version 2) | ecosystem: Environmental > Aquatic > Marine > Neritic zone/Coastal water | place: Helgoland, sampling... | reverse complement strand
AGAAAACACTGCGAGATGCACCCGTCGTGGTTAAGCTTCGCCGTTAAGCTTACGGCATTTTTTGGTTACTTTTTGTTGCTGTAGACAAAAAGTGACTGGCTGTCGGGCCACCCCCGACGACCTTGAATTTAAAACTTAAACAAAAAAAGTAAACCCTCAGAATATACCAATATAACTAAAAGTTTATGCATAAAACTCTGGCTTCAGTCTGTCGGGCCACCCCCGACGACCTTGATTGAAAACTCAAACAAATAAAGTAAACAACCGGCACCTAATAAAACGATAAACCTAAAAAACCCATCATCTCTAGGCGCAAGCTTATAAAAACTTACTCCACCGTAACCGACTTAGCCAAATTACGAGGCTGATCAACATCAGTCCCCTTAATAATCGCAACATGATAAGACAGCAATTGAAGTGGGATGGTATAAATAATTGGCGCTAATAATGGATCACAACTTGGCACATGTAATACCTTCATTGTATCGTCCGATTTAAATGATGCTGCTTTATCAGCAAATACATACATCAATCCGCCACGCGCACGCACTTCTTCAACATTCGATTTTAATTTTTCAACCAATTCATTATTCGGCGCAACAACAATAACCGGCATATCAGCATCAATTAACGCTAGTGGCCCATGCTTTAATTCACCCGCCGCATAAGCTTCGGCATGAATATAAGAAATCTCTTTTAACTTAAGCGCTCCTTCCATTGCAATCGGGTATTGATCACCACGGCCTAGAAATAAGCTGTGATGCTTATCTGCAAAATCTTCTGCTAACACTTCAATATCCGCATCCATTGCAAGGGCTTGCTCTATTTTTGTTGGCAGGCTTTGCAAGGCTTGCACAATTTTCGCTTCAGCTTCTGACGATAAATTTTTGTGATGGCCAATGGCTGTTGCTAACATTATTAAACCGGTTAACTGCACGGTGAACGCTTTTGTTGATGCAACACCGATTTCAACACCGGCCTCCATCATATAAGCCATATCTGATTCACGTACTAGTGAAGAACCTGGCGCATTACAAATCGTCAGGCTAGTCATATAATTTTGTTGCTGAGCTAAACGCAATGCCGCTAGTGTATCTGCTGTTTCACCCGACTGCGAGATAGTCACTAATAAACTATTAGGACGAACAAACGATTTTCTATAGCGATACTCTGATGCAATTTCTACATTACACGACACGCCGGCAAATTCTTCAAACCAATAACGCGCTGTCATACCTGCGTGGTAACTGGTACCGCAAGCAATAATTTGTACATGCTCAACATTGGGTAATAACTTTTCGGCTGATTCACCAAAAGATCGATCTAAAACTTTACCCGCTTCTAGCCGACCTTCCAATGTTCGCTGAATCGCAATTGGCTGCTCATACGTTTCTTTAAGCATATAGTGACGAAAAGTACCCTTGTCACCGGTATCATGACTAATTGTTGATTCTGTAATTTCACGCTCTACAGGCGTGCCATCACAATCAAAAATTTTAACTTCTGAACGTGTTATTTCTGCAACATCACCTTCTTCAAGAAATGCAAAGCGACGCGTTACCGGTAATAAGGCTAATTGATCAGAGGCAACAAAGTGTTCGCCAATGCCGTAACCAATAACCAGTGGGCTACCCGATCTTGCAACCACTAATCTATCAGGATCGTTATTGTCCATAACAACAGTACCGTAAGCACCATCAAGTTGAACAACCGCCTTTTGTACTGCCGCTACTAACGAATCAGCACTTTTTAATTCTTCATTAATTAAATGGCAAATCACTTCGCTGTCAGTATCAGTAACAAAAGCATAACCTTTTGCTGTTAGCGAAACTCTTAAATCTTCGTGGTTTTCTATAATGCCGTTGTGAACAATGGTAATACGCTCATTCGATAAATGAGGGTGAGCATTATTTTCATTAGGCTCGCCATGCGTCGCCCAACGTGTATGTGCAATACCAGTACCGCCTTGCGCGCCAGCTTCAGCAACTGCATCAGCTAATGCTTGCACTTTACCTACTCGACGAATTCGCTGATTAATGCCTTGTTTATCAGTTACCGAAAGACCGGCAGAATCATAACCGCGATACTCTAAACGCTTTAAGCCTTCTAATAATATCGCTGCGATATCTCGCTGCGCTACAGCACCCACTATTCCACACATATTGATTTTCCGCTGATTTGTTTTTTTACTATAAAATAGATTATGATTTTTTCTTAACCGGTTTTTTCCAACCCGTTATATTTCTTTGTCTACCACGACCGACCGCTAAATTATTTGCAGGTACAGTTTGTGTAACGGTTGATCCCGCTGCGACAAATCCACCGTCAGCAATTTCTACAGGCGCCACTAAAGTACTGTTCGAACCGACAAATACATTGTTACCCATCACGGTTTTGAATTTATTAGCACCATCGTAATTGCAAGTAATGGTTCCTGCACCAATGTTGGTGTCTGTACCAATTTCAGCATCACCCACATAAGAAAGATGATTCACCTTACTACCATCACCAAGCTGTGCATTTTTAATTTCAACAAAGTTACCCACTTTGCATCCATCAGCAAGGTTTGCACCGGGTCGGAGTCTTGCGAAAGGCCCAATATTACAATCTTTACCAATCACAGCATCTTCTATAACACTGTTCGCTAAAATATTACTGCCTTCAGCAATCGATGCATTAGTGATGACGCAGTTAGGACCAATGCTAACATTAGCACCTATAACAACTTCACCTCGGAATACGGCGTTAATATCAATATAGACATCTTGGCCTACGGTAACATTGCCTCGGATATCAACACGGGCAGGATCAGACAATGTCGCCCCTTCTATCATCAGCTTATTTGCCTGCTCACGTTGAAATTCACGCTCGAGTTCGGCAAGTTGCAGACGGTTATTAACACCTTGTATTTCAAATAAGGATTGCGGACTGGGCGTATTAATTGCCACACCATCGTTAACTGACATAGCGATAACATCAGGTAAATAATATTCTTTTTGCGCATTATCGTTACCAATATTGGGTAGCCACTTTGCTAAACAGCTTTGCGGGATACACATAATGCCGGTATTGATTTCATTAATCGCTAGTTGATCCGTTTTAGCATCTTTATGCTCAACGATCGATAAGACTTCGTTATGATCATTACGGACAATACGGCCATAGCCAGTGGCATCATCAAGTGAGGCCGTCAAAACGGCCATAGAAGTCTCGTTGACGGCTTCTAGCATTGCACGAAGTGTTTCCGTCTTAATTAACGGCACATCGCCGTAAAGAATAAGGGTTTTTGAGCCAGACGTTAATGCCGGTAGCACTTGGAGCACAGCATGCGCTGTACCTAGCTGTTCTTGCTGCTCAATGTACTGGCAATCACTGTATCGACTGTCTGCGCCTAAATTAGCTTGAACTTGATCAGCACCGTGTCCAACAACAATATGGACTTTGACATCACCTAACGCTTTTGCAGCATCAATGACATGTTGCACCATGGGCTTTCCGCCAATGGCATGTAAAACCTTGGGTTTATTAGAGCGCATACGACTGCCCTGTCCGGCAGCGAGAATCACAACATCAATATTCAAAAGAAGACCTGTTTTTTTGAAGAAAACTATAACTGGTTATTTTTTGCACAACAATATCTTATGCATACTAAAAAGGGTAGCAGTTGCTACCCTTTTTTGGCTTACCAATTTGAAAAAAGTGGTTATTTACCTAACTTTTTCTTAATTGAACGGATCGTTCTAAGTTGAGCGACGGCTGCAGCGAGCTCAGAGGCCGCAAGTGAGTAGTTAATGTCGCCACTCGGGTTATCAATATCTTGCTCAGCCTGTTTCTGTGCTTCTAGTGTTGCTGCTTCATCAAGATCTTCAGCACGAACCGCAGTATCAGCCAAAACGGTGATAGCGCTGGGCTGAACTTCTAAAAAGCCACCAGAAACATAAAAAACTTGCTCATCATCGTTTTCATTAATCACACGTACTGGACCAGGTTTTAAGCCGGTCAGTAACGGTGAGTGACCTGCTGAGATACCTAAGTCTCCCAGCAAACCTGTAGCGATAATCATTTTGACAGAGCCAGAGAAAATGGATTCCTCGGCACTAACGATGTCACATTGAATACTTGCCATTCTTTATATCCCGCCTTCTATCTTTGCTTATCTATAATTCAGATTACAAAGATTTGGCTTTTTCAATAACTTCTTCGATTCCACCAACCATATAAAACGCTTGCTCAGGTAAGTGATCGTATTCGCCAGCCAAAATTGCTGTAAAGCTGCTAATAGTTTCTTTTAGAGAAACATATTTACCTGGTGAACCAGTAAATACTTCAGCTACGTGGAAAGGCTGCGATAAGAAACGTTCAATTTTACGTGCACGGTTTACAGTCTGCTTATCTTCTTCAGATAATTCATCCATACCCAAGATCGCAATAATATCTTTCAATTCTTTATAACGCTGCAATACCGATTGAACGCCACGAGCAACATCATAATGCTCTTGACCAATAATCAAAGGATCAAGCTGACGCGAAGTTGAATCTAGTGGATCAACCGCAGGGTAAATACCTTTTGCAGCGATATCACGACTTAGTACAACCGTTGAATCCAAGTGAGCAAATGTTGTTGCTGGCGATGGATCGGTTAAATCATCCGCAGGTACGTATACCGCTTGGATAGAAGTGATAGAACCTGTTTTTGTTGAAGTGATACGCTCTTGAAGCACACCCATTTCTTCAGCAAGTGTTGGCTGATAGCCAACCGCAGAAGGCATACGACCTAAGAGTGCTGATACTTCTGTTCCTGCAAGTGTGTAACGGTAGATGTTATCAACAAATAATAATACATCACGGCCTTCATCACGGAATTTCTCAGCCATGGTTAAACCTGTAAGCGCTACGCGTAAACGGTTTCCTGGTGGCTCATTCATCTGGCCGTAAACCATCGCTACTTTAGACTTCGTAAAGTCTTCAACGTTTACTACGTCGGCTTCTTGCATTTCGTAGTAGAAATCGTTTCCTTCACGAGTACGCTCACCAACACCTGCAAATACCGATAAACCTGAATGCTCGGTAGCAATGTTGTTAATCAATTCCATCATGTTTACAGTTTTACCAACACCTGCACCACCAAATAGACCGACTTTACCGCCTTTCGCAAACGGACAAACTAAGTCGATAACTTTGATGCCGGTTTCTAACAATTCGTCAGAAGCAGCTAGCTCATCATACTTAGGTGCATCACGGTGAATCGATGCTGTGTCATGCTCAGCTAATGGGCCTTTTTCATCAATTGGATTACCTAGTACATCCATGATGCGACCTAATGTTGCCTGACCTACAGGAACACTGATTGGCTTGTTAGTGTTATCAACTGCTAGACCACGACTAACACCTTCCGAAGCACCCATAGCAATGGCACGAACTACGCCGTCACCTAATTGCTGTTGCACTTCAAGCGTAAGGCCTTTTTCTGTGACCATTAGTGCGTCATAAACCTTAGGGACTGCATCACGTGGAAATTCCACGTCGATGACTGCGCCAATGATCTGTACGATACGTCCGCTACTCATTCGGTGTTCCTCTATTCTTTAAATGCTTTTAACTGTTTTAATAAAAATTGCTCAATGCACCACTTAACTAATTGCTGCGGCACCACTAACAATTTCTGAAAGTTCTTGGGTAATCGCTGATTGGCGTGCTTTGTTGTACACCAACTGTAAATCATCAATAAGGTCACCAGCATTGTCGGTTGCGCTTTTCATTGCAATCATTCGTGCGGCTTGCTCACAGGCCCCGTTTTCTACTACTGCTTGATAAACTAACGCTTCGATATATCGAACCAATAAGCCATCAAGTAAATCTTTTGCATCGGGCTCATAAATATAATCCCAATGGTGTTGCATTGATTCATCATCATCAGAACTTAGTGGTAATAACTGCTCCACTTCTGGCTGCTGAGTCATCGTGTTTACAAATTCGTTATTTACAATATATAAACGATCAATGGTGCCTTCTTCATAGGCATCGAGCATCACTTTAATGCTGCCAATTAAATCGATTACCGCTGGGTCTTCGCCTAAATCACGAACGGCTGCAACAACGTTGCCTCCATAAGAATTAAAAAAGCTAGCACCCTTAGCGCCGACTAAACATAAATCAACATCTATATTTTTATCGGAATACTCTTTCATGCTTGCTATAGCTTGTTTAAACAAGTTAATGTTCAAGCCACCGCATAAACCACGGTCTGTAGAAACAACAATATATCCAACGCGCTTTATTTCACGCTGTTCCATAAACATATGGCGATATTCAGGCGTCGAATTTGCAAGATGGCCAATAACCGACTTAATCCGTTTGGAATAAGGCTTACCTTTTTGCATTCGCTCTTGCGCTTTACGCATTTTGCTCGCAGCCACCATTTCCATTGCACTCGTAATTTTTTGAGTGCTTTTGATACTGGTAATCTGCGTCCGTATCTCTTTGCCGCTAGCCATGTTTTACTCTTTACGTTTGCGTTTAATAGTTAACTACCAAGTCTGTGTAGACTTGAAGCTCTCTAACAATGACTTAAAGGATGCTTCAGTATCTTTATCCCAGCCGCCGTCAGCTGCTATTTTTTCTAGCAAGGCGCCGTGCTCTGAATGAGAATAAGAAAGTAAGGCATCTTCGAAATCACCAATTTTTTCAACGGTTACGTCGTTAAGAAAGCCGTTATCTGCTGCATAAATCAATAATGCCATTTCAGCAATTGACTGAGGCGCATACTGTTTTTGCTTCATTAATTCAGTAACACGCTCACCGTGATCAAGCTGAGCTTTAGTCGCGTCATCGAGATCAGAAGCAAACTGAGAAAAGGCTGCAAGCTCACGATATTGCGCTAACGCAGTACGAATACCACCAGATAGTTTCTTAATGATCTTAGTCTGTGCTGCACCACCCACTCGTGATACAGAAATACCAGCGTTCATTGCTGGACGAACACCCGCATTGAATAAATCAGTGTCTAAGAAAATCTGGCCATCAGTAATAGAGATAACGTTAGTCGGTACAAAAGCCGATACGTCACCTGCTTGTGTTTCGATGATAGGTAATGCTGTTAAGGAACCCGTCTTACCTTTAATAGCACCATTAGTGATTTGCTCTACATGCTCTGCATTTACACGAGCGGCACGCTCTAATAAACGTGAGTGCAAATAGAAGACGTCACCAGGATAAGCTTCACGACCTGGTGGTCGACGAAGTAGTAAAGAAATTTGACGATAAGCCCAAGCCTGCTTGGTTAAATCATCATAAATGATTAACGCATCTTCGCCGCGGTCACGGTAGTATTCACCCATGGTACAACCGGCAAACGGTGCTAAAAACTGCATCGCCGCAGGATCAGAAGCTGTTGCAGCAACAACAATGGTATGTTCCATTGCGCCGTGCTCTTCAAGCTTACGAACCACTGCATTTACAGAAGCGGCTTTCTGACCAATGGCAACATAGACACACTTAATGCCTTTACCTTTTTGGTTGATGATGGCATCAACAGCAATCGCTGTTTTACCGACCTGACGGTCACCGATGATTAATTCACGTTGACCACGACCAATTGGCACCATGGCATCAACGGCTTTTAGGCCAATTTGCACAGGCTGATCAACCGATTGTCTGGCGATAACACCTGGCGCAACTTTTTCTATAGCATCAGTTTCTTTTGCTTCAATAGGACCTTTGCCGTCAATTGGATTACCAAGCGCATCAACAACACGACCTTGTAATTCAGGACCAACAGGTACTTCAAGAATACGACCCGTACAGCGACAAGATTGACCTTCCGCAATACTTTTATAGTCACCAAGAATTACCGCACCAACAGAGTCACGCTCAAGGTTAAGCGCCAAACCGTATATGCCGCCTTCAAATTCGATCATCTCACCGTACATAGCATCGGCTAGACCGTGAATTCGAATGATGCCGTCAGTTACGGAAACCACTGTGCCTTCATTGCGCGCTTCACTGGAAATATCCAGTTGATCAATACGCTGTTTGATAATCTCGCTAATCTCAGATGGATTCAGCTGTTGCATTGTCTATTCCTCAAACCTACAAATTCATTACTTAATAAACGGCGAATCTAAAAGCCGCTCTATAACCCAAATTAAAATATGTTACTTAAATCGACATCGCCTCAGCGAGCTTAGCGATTCGTCCTTTAATAGAACCATCAATAACGATATCACCCGCACGAACAACGACTCCACCTAACAACGATTTATCGACGTCAGTGTGTACACGTATATCACGCTGCAATTTATCTTTTAATGCTTCTGCTAATTTAGCTTCAACTGCACTATCCAAAGCAAAAGCGGTGCTTATATTCACCTCAACAGAGCGTTCTAAATCTGCTTTTAATTCATTAAACAATTCTGCAATTGAAGGCAATAACAATAATCGCTTATTGCTTGCGAGCACATGCAAGAAATTGTTTATAGCAACACTTAAATCATCACCCGCTAAATTAGTGAGTGTCGACACCTGTGTTACCGCATCAATCGTTGATGAACTAATCGCGTCAGTAACTTTAGCTTGAGAAGATATAGATCCAAGCAGCGTTAACTGATCTGCCCAAAGTTGGACAGCGCCTGACTCGCCAGCAGCCTGAAAAGCCGCTTTTGCGTAAGGACGAGCTAATGTTCTTAATTCAGCCATTACCGATTCCCGATTTAAAGATTGGCTGCAAGCTTGTTGACGATATCGCTATGTGCGGTCTCATCAATAGACGCTTCCAGAATTTTCTCTGCACCAACCAAAACCAAAGAAGCAACTTGTGAGCGAAGTTTTTCTTTCGCTCTATTCACTTCTTGATCGATATCAGCTTGCGCTGCACCTTTTAGGCGAAGACCCTCTTCAAACGCTTGCTCTTTTGCTTCATCAACAATCTGCGCAGCACGTTTGTTTGCTTGGTCAAGAATACCTGCAGCTTGCGCTTTGGCTTCAACCAGCTGTGCTTTTACTTGTTGACGCGCATCTTCAAGATCTTGACCTGCTTTTTCTGCGGCATTTAAGCCGTCAGCAATTTGCTTTTGTCGCTCTTGCATAGCACCAATAATAGGTGGCCATACATAGTTTTTACAAAACCATACAAAGATCGCAAAACTGATTAATTGCGCAAACAAAGTGAGATTAATATTCACTGCATTACCCTTTTCAATTAATGAACAGCCGGAGGTATTAACAAAAGGTGCTTAACAAAAGAAACTTGTTAAACCCTTACTATCAAAACCGAGTTGGACCGGCTGTTTGGTTTTCTTTTTGTCTTCGACAAAAATTAGCCTGCAAAAATAATATAAAAACCAATACCAACAGCGATCATTGGTACGGCATCAACTAGGCCAACAGTAATAAAGAACTGTGTGCGTAGAAGTGGAACAAGCTCTGGCTGACGAGCAGCACCTTCAATAAACTTGCTTCCTAAAACACCTACACCAATAGCTGCGCCAATTGCGGCTAAGCCCATGATAAGTGCACCTGCTAAAGTAATAATTGCTGCTTCCATCATTTTCTCCGGTCAAAAATTTAAATGTTTAAATATAAAAAACTGTTTTACACATTACTCTTTACGTAACGACTATTCACTTTGTCGATTAGTGATGGTCATAGGCCATGGCTAAATAAACAACCGTCAATGTACTAAATATAAACGCCTGCAGAGTAATAACTAATATATGGAAAATCGCCCAAGGTACTGACAAGGTCCACTGTAAATAAAAGGGCAGTAAGCTGATGATGATAAACACCATTTCGCCAGCATACATATTTCCGAACAATCGCAACGCCAAGGAAATAGGTTTAGCAATTAAACCCACCACCTCTAAAAACAAGTTAAACGGTAGGGCCCATTTAGGTAACGGTTGAAAAGCTAACTCAGCAGCAAAACCGCCAATACCTTTTTGCTTAATGCTGTAATAGAGAATCATAAAGAATACACCCAACGACATACCCAAAGTGGCATTAACATCGGTCGATGGTACAACTCTCATATATTCCACACCCATTTGCATGGCAACCCAAGGAATCCAATCAACAGGCACAAGATCCATTAAGTTCTGTAAAAAGATCCAAACAAATATGGTTAAACCAATAGGCGCTATCCACGGATTTTTATGGTGGAAAATACCCTTAACATTGTCATCAATAAAATCGACAACCATTTCTACAAAGTTTTGAAATCCTGTTGGTACGCCAGCGGTAACTGATTTAGCAACCCGACCAAATGACCAACAAAACAGAATACCTAAAAATAATGACCAACCTATTGTATCTAGGTGAATAGCCATAAAACCCATATCGGCAGCTTCAGTAGCAGAGTGAGCTAAGGTCCACTCAGCACTTTCTAACACCTGACTATGGCCGTCATAGCCAACTCGCTCGTAGCCAGCCGGTAACTTGCCATAAGTTAAATTTAAAAGGTGATGGGAAATATATTCCCCAGATGTCATTGATTCACTGGCCATGCTGGTATCGTTTCTCTAGTTTCTCAATATTTATAACGTACTAATAAATGACGTATAACTAATAATCTTTCTGCTTCCGGTCAACTTACTGGGATTAATTCAAACCCCGCATACAGACCATTGTTATGCTGTTTTTGCGCTATTGCGGTTCATCAGCTCGCGTTAAAAACGCATTACAAACCACACCAAAAAGACTAATTACAACAAACCCAAGCAGTAAAAAAGGTTTATCTAATTGATCTCCGTATCGGAAAGCTAACGCCAGCAACACACCTGCCATCAACATTTTTGCCATTGATGCTCGATAAACATCCGAGACTACACGATGAGCTGCTGCTTCATCATTAACGCTTAAATCACTCTGAAATGAACGCCAATTAAAATAAAATCCTGTGCTTGTCGCTATTAAAGACCCAACCATCGTGGCAACTAACGTTGTCCACGCCCAATCTTGATACCAACTAAAAGCGAGCGATAGTAGAGTTGCTGCAAGCAACTGCAATAATACCTGCTGAAGAAGAGGAGGTTTGCTACTTATACTTATATTCACCATAAACGGATTGCGCAACGCTGAAAGTTATTTTAAAACAAGGTTTTAAGTATTTTTATGACTGCCTATTAAACAGCTAAATACCACCCTTATTAGTCATTTCAACCAACTTTGCACTGTTTCCGATCACTAAATAACACAGTGAATAGATAGTACCGATCCAAGCGGCGCGGATTATAAATAATCAACTCAGGGGAAGCAACCAAGATTGCTTGGGATTGTTGTTTTTTCGCCCTTTTGCAGCGGGCTTTTAACGGTAATTCTAACGTTTACTTAATATGCTCTAAAATTCCATCCAACTCATCAAGGCTATTGTATTTAATTGTTAATTTGCCTCGACCATTTTCTGAATGACTAAACGACACAGGAACACCTAAAGTGTCTGATAAATCAGTTTGTAAGCGAGAAATATTCGGGTCTTCGATAGCGTTTTTGGTTGTTTTTTCTGCTTTGGGTGTTTGAACGCTTTTTACGAGAGCTTCGGTTTGGCGCACACTCAAACCACGGTTGACCACTTCTTTCGCTGTATTGACTTGAGTCATACCTTCTAAGCCCAATAAAGCTCTAGCATGACCCATTTCTAAATCTCCATTTTCCAAAAGCAACTTAACATCTTTATGTAAACTCATTAAGCGCAAAGTGTTGGACACCGCAGCTCTCGATTTACCAACAATGTCAGCAACCTGTTGATGTGTAAGGCCAAACTCTTGATTTAATCTGGATAGCGCATAAGCCTCTTCCATGGAATTGAGATCTTCACGCTGAATATTTTCTACCAATGCCATTGCCATCGCGGCTTCATCGGGTACATCTTTCACAACAGCGGGAACAGTTGTTAGCCCAGCTAACTGCGCTGCACGCCAACGTCGTTCACCAGCAATTATTTCATAACTGGCTTCTGCGGCTGATTCACTGGCAACAGCCCTTAATATAATGGGCTGCATAACCCCTTGATTACGAATAGAAGCTGCCAACTCTTCTAAGGAGCTAGGATCGATATCGCGTCTGGGTTGATATTTGCCTCGCTGACACATTTCAACAGGCACTTCTAGTAATGTATCTGTTTTTAACACTGGCTGCCCAGCTAAAGGCTCTATCGGCTTCTCTACTAATGAATCGGTTTCTGCTGTCGACGATTGCTGCGCACGGCTAGATAGCTGGTTTAATTCAGCAGCTAACCCTCTAGCTGGCTGGTTGCTTGGCGAGGTATTAACCTTTTGCTGCTTTGAGGCGGCATTAAAAGCATCTCCTAATAAAGCATCTAACCCTTTACCCAAGCCTTTCTTTTTTATTGCCATTATTGTTGCGCCTAAATTATTTGCTATTGAAATGAATAAAGCTGAACTTTTGTGGGTTATAGCTTGATACAGGATTAGAGTTATCTAAAAGCTATCTAAAGGCTTTCTGGCCTCTTCACGACGAAGCAGCTCACCTGCTAGTGCTAAGTAAGCCACTGCACCCTTAGATTGACGATCATAAGCCAATACCGGCTGCCCATAGCTAGGAGCTTCAGCTAATCTAACATTGCGAGGAATAACGGTTCGATAAACCCGCTCGCCAAAATGCTGCATTAGCTGATCCGATACATCATTGGTCAAACTGTTGCGCGGGTCATACATCGTTCTCAATAAACCCTCAATAATAATATTAGGGTTAATGGAATCAGCGACTCTAGCAATGGTGTTCATTAACGCTGACAAACCTTCCAAGGCATAGTACTCGCATTGAATCGGAATAATAACGCCATCAGCTGCTGCCATGGCATTAACCGTTAACATACTCAAAGAGGGGGGGCAGTCAATTAAGATAAAATCGTATTGATCTCGAACACTGTTTAATATTTCAGAGAGGACATATTCCTTATTAGGAACATTTAACAACTCAACTTCCGCGGCGGTGAGATCTCCATTTGATGGCAGTACATCAAATTTTCCCGACTCGCTATAACAAACAACTTGCTCAACAGATGTGTTTTGCAGAAGCAGATCATACAAAGTTAATTCGCGATCATTCTTCTCAATACCACAACCCATTGTGGCATTACCTTGCGGATCAAGATCAACTAATAAAATACGTCTTTTTGTTGCCGCAAGCGAGGCAGCAAGATTCACGGTAGTGGTTGTTTTACCAACACCACCTTTCTGATTACTTATCGCAAAAATTCTAGCCAAAATCGTATCCGGAGTTTTGTGCAGCTATGTCTGAAAGTCATCACTGAATTGACCATCTTCTTTCTGCCATATTATCGGCTATCTGAATCAGCCGCCATGTCAGTTGCTATTATCGATGGTTTGAGGGAAAAAACGCCAGCCGTAATTGTATTTATATCGAATAGAGCCAATTTATTATTTACGTTGATCGTCCAATTTGAATAATATGCCTTTCAGCATTTAAACCTGGAACCGATAGTTTGAGTGTTTTTTGTACTTTAAAATTATCCGCCATTTCTCTAATTTCTTCTGTTGGCAGCGTGCCTTTCATGGCAAACCAACATCCATCATCAGCCAGCAAATGTTGCGTTTGCTCTAGCATTTTACCTAGCGAGCTAAACGCTCGGCTAGTAATAACATCGAAATAGCCACCATCAAAATCTTCGACCCGACTATGAATAGCAGCCACATTAGTTAGCGCTAACTTTCTTTTAACCTCTTTTATAAAAGCAATTCTCTTTAAGCTACAGTCAACCAGTGTGTAATCTTGATGGCTATTAATAATGGCTAATGGAATACCCGGTAAGCCTGCACCGCTCCCTACATCTAATGCATTACCTTTAGGAAAAGACGAGCAAACACTTAAGCTATCAAGTAAGTGTTTACTTACTACCTCATCAGGGTTTGTAATTGCGGTTAAATTATGCGTTTTGTTCCACTTAAGGATCAATTCAGCAAACTGAAGTAATTGATCGATTTGTTTATCGCTAATAGGGAGAGACAGTTTTTCTGCTCCTCTGCGCAATAATTCATGATGTTGATTATTCAAATGAACGACTTCCAATTACTGGCAAGAATCTAAAGAACTTGTTGGTTTTTACTTTTTTGAATATCTGATTCATTCAAATCCAAATTCTCAAGATGACCTAATTTTTTTAGAAAAATAAGCAAAAGGGAAATAGCGGCAGGGGTCACACCCGGCACTCGACTGGCTCGTCCTAAACTTTCAGGCTTAGCGTCATTCAATTTTTGCTTCACTTCATTGCTTAAACCAGACACTGAACTAAAGTCAAAATCTGCCGGGATTTTGGTTTTTTCATGACGGCGAAGTTTATTAATATCGTCTTGTTGACGATCAATATAACCAGCATATTTTGCCGTAATTTCTATTTGTTCTTTGGCTTGTTGATGATTGATTTTTAAGTCAGTAGCATCGTAAATATCGTTAATATTTAGCTCTGGACGCTTTAATAAATCGGCTAAATTATACTCACGACTTAATGGGTTTTTGAGTTTTGGATTCAATTTTTCGGCCGTACTTGAATCAGGCTGAACCCAAGTTGAAGATAATCGCTGTTCTTCACGCGCTATAATTTCTTGCTTTTCACTAAACGCTCGCCATCGATTTTCGTCAATTAATCCTAAAGATCGACCCACTTCTGTGAGTCGAGCATCGGCATTATCTTCACGTAATATGAGTCGATATTCAGCACGACTAGTAAACATGCGATAAGGTTCTTGAGTCCCTAAAGTGATCAAGTCATCGACCATTACACCGATATACGCTAAATCACGACCTGGACACCAAGACTCCCGATCTTGTGCTTTCAGCGATGCATTCGTTCCAGCTAACAGACCTTGGGCGCCGGCTTCTTCGTAACCAGTTGTGCCGTTAATTTGGCCACAAAAGAATAAGCCATCAATAAAGCGGGTTTCCAAACTTGGTTTTAAATCTCTAGGATCAAAAAAATCATACTCTATGGCATAGCCAGCCCGCGTAATATGGGCATTCTCAAAGCCTTTGATACTACGAACCATACGTATTTGAATATCAAAAGGTAAGCTAGTCGATATACCATTTGGGTAGAGCTCATGGGTATTTAACCCCTCTGGCTCAATAAAGATCTGATGCGAGGATTTATCGGCAAAGCGATGAATTTTATCTTCTACCGATGGGCAATAACGTGGTCCTGTTCCCTCAATCACCCCTGTGTACATAGGTGATCTATCGAGACCTTCACGAATAATATTGTGCGTTTGCTCATTGGTATGGGTGATATAACAACTCACCTGCTCCGGATGGTCATCGACACTGCCAAGAAACGACATAACCGGAAGCGGTGTATCACCTTTTTGCTCTTGTAACTCAGAGAAATCGACAGTTTTTGCATCAATACGAGGAGGGGTACCTGTTTTTAAACGGCCGACTCGAAAGGGTAATTCGCGTAATCTATTTGCCAAAGCAATGGATGGCGGATCACCGGCTCGACCACCTGAATGATTATCTAAGCCAATATGAATTTTACCGCCAAGGAATGTGCCAGCAGATAAAACAACCGTTTTACCGTGAAACTCCAAGCCGATATTTGTTATAACCCCAGTAACTACCGGGGTTGCTACGCTCTCATTGATAATTAAATCATCAACCGACGCTTGAAAAATAGTGAGGTTAGCTTGATTCTCAAGAATCGATCGAATAGCTGCTTTGTACAAAACGCGATCGGCTTGTGCTCGAGTTGCTCTAACGGCAGGGCCCTTTCTTGCGTTCAAAACACGAAACTGAATACCACCATGGTCGGCAGCAATAGCCATTGCGCCACCAAGTGCATCGATCTCTTTGACCAAATGACTTTTGCCTATGCCGCCAATCGCTGGGTTGCATGACATCTGGCCCAATGTTTCGATGTTGTGAGTCAACAGCAGTGTTTTACTGCCCATGCGAGCTGCAGCAAGCGCCGCTTCGGTACCGGCATGGCCGCCACCAATCACAATGACATCGAAGTTATCAGGGTATCGCATGAGTTTTGAGTCTGTATCTCGTATTGGTTTGTTAGCTTAGGATGGTTATTTAACGACATCCTTGCAAGCAGGCCGCGCAATATAACATTAAATTTCAGGCTGAACAGCCCTGATTAAACGTATTGCTTGAGACCTTTGAATGGACTTTCTTATCTTTTTATTTCTTATGTATATGTCTTTATGTATATATAGATATTTATATAATATAGTAATAATAAGCAAAGCATTTTGCTGTGGAAAACCCCTTTTTACTTATTGATTACAGCTACTTACAGCAAGCATAACTGCAGAGGTAAAGCGTGTCTAAGCTGCTGCCAAGCTGAGAGTTAAAAACTTAAACTTTTGGCATAAAAATCAAAAGGCCGTATTTCTGTGTATAAATATGTTCTTTATGCACAGCTGCTCAAGTGTTTACACACAGCTATTGAGATGAAAAAAAACTGCGTTTATTATTAAAAAACTGATATTTAATTTATTTAGCACAACTTATTTAAGGTAACTTGTGAAAATATTGCGATTAAATAAAGCTGGTTTGCCACAATGTTGGGTTTCTAAGGAAATTGCAGCAACACTTTGCGTTAAGCAACAAGTGGTATGGAGTTTAGGGAGTAGGCGTTCTATTCTCCATGGCGGCTACAATCGCAAAGGTTATCGATCAATATTATCTATCCCTCCAATTATTGCTTGCGATGGTAAGACTTCGCGACAATGTTTAACTCCAGCTTTATCTAATCGAACGCTTTTTAGGCGTGATGATCACTTTTGTCTTTATTGTGGTAAACAGTTTCCTTATGGCTTGTTAACTCGAGATCATATTATTCCATCTTCGCAGGGAGGTCAGGATAGCTGGCAGAACCTTGTGGCTGCTTGCCAGCGTTGTAATAGCTTTAAAGGAGCACGAACACCAGAGGAGGCGGGGATGGAGTTACTGGCGGTGCCGTTTACGCCGAATATTTATGAGTTTATGTATTTGAGTAATAGGCAGATTATTGGTGATCAGATGGAATATTTGAAGTCGAGGTTTCGGGGTGGGAGTCGGGATTGGCAGGCGGCATAAGCGTAGTGTTAGTTGTTTTGGTTAGTCGATATTCTGAGGTTTTACTTTTTTGTTTGAGTTTTAAGTTCAAGGTCGTCGGGGGTGGCCCGACAGCCAGAATCTAGATCTTTAAGCCCCACCTGATAGTGCTCTTATATTCTGGTTGTTTACTTCTATTTTTTAAGTTTTAAATTCAAGGTCGTCGGGGGTGGCCCGACAGCCAGTCACTTTTTTCTACAGCAAAAAAAGTAACCAAAAATGCCGTAAGCTTAACGGCGAAGCTTAACCACGACGGGTGCATCTCGTAGTATTTTCTGTC
>Ga0209119_1002371_pt1 | contig 17361 bp, 18 predicted proteins | sample COG_03_FD_184747 | JGI IMG/M metagenome (GOLD analysis project Ga0209119, IMG submission 184747) | Pelagic Microbial community sample from North Sea - COGITO 998_met_03 (SPAdes) (version 2) | ecosystem: Environmental > Aquatic > Marine > Neritic zone/Coastal water | place: Helgoland, sampling... | reverse complement strand
CCCTAAAGTGGGCTCGGCATGCTGCCTCATCTGGGAAATCTCTTGTAAATTGGATAATATTCATATCATTTTTATTTATCCTAATCTAACATTTTTTTGCTCAGGGGCACAACTATTGGGATGCAGATTGTATTAATTTCATTTTTTCAATCAAAAATAACAATTATAGTTGGAATTCCAACTATAATGTTTAACTTTGTTTTCTTATGAAGAAGCATATGAAAAAACACATTACACTTGGACTGTTAATTTTAATGGTCTTTAACACAAAAGCACAAACCAATAAAATAGATATAGTTATGGAACCAAAAATTTTATTAATAGGCAGAAGCCTTGACGTGATGGAAATTCTAAAAAATGAATTAGCCAAATTTGACAGGAATATTGTCTGCGCAAATTCAACGGAACTCATTGAAAAAAACTTGAATAATGGAGACATTGATTTAATAGTAATAGGTGCAGGATTACCTGATGAGACTAGGGATGAAATGGAAAATTTTATAAAGGAATTACAACCTCAAGTTCCTTTGTATATGATTGAAAGAACGCCAGACGGAAATCCTGCAAAAATGATTGACTTTACCAATGAAAAAGCGGTATTGTGGAAAGTTGAAAAGATAATTAGTCAAATGCCAGCTAAAAAATAAATGAAATCATGAAGGAAACAAAAAATGGACAACAAAAACCCATAATCGGCAGGTCTCTTTTGGCTGGATTGATAGCTGGTGTGGTTGCTGCCATACTGAACAATATCTAGGCTGCTTGTTTACCCTTTAATAACGGGAAATGAAGTGCCGGAAATTATTAATATTGGGTCAGTTACCGCATCATCCATATTGGGATTGTTGGTTGGCGGGTTTGTCTACTTTGTCCTCCATCGCTTAACCAAAAAGGGAACCTTCATTTTTATCATCGCAGGGGTTGTTTTTACCTTCTTGAGTTTAATGGGGCCAATAAATATGACTGAACTTTCTGATGGAAATTCAGCACCCGAAGGATTTGCCCTATTAACCATCCCCATGCACCTTATCGCTGGATTGGCTTCGGTTATCATTACCCCAAAATGGGTCAATCGGAAATAGCAAAATCCCTATACCATGCAAAAGAACTGTTTATTACTCGGGCGGTTAGGAATTAAGATCCCTTCTATCGAAACAGGAATCCATCAAAAAAATATTAACCTATTCAGTGGGACTAGCCTTCAGGAGGTTAAAGATTTCTTCAGTAAAAGTAATATTGATATAGTAATAATGGGAGCTGGAATCCCTATAGAAGATCGCCTAGAAATTGTTAAGTTTGTTCTTGAAACCAGTAAAGGAACTACAGTACATATGAAAGATTGGAATTCAGGACCAACTGGTATGCTTCCTTTTGTGAATGGGGTTTTGAAGGGGTTAATAGAATAACGCCCTACAACAATGTGTATAGTGCATAGCCAATAGCCGCTGAGGAAGTAGCTCGTGATTATGGCAAGTGTAAATAAGAAAAACTATCTTCGTAATTTACAATACTATTTATGCGTTAACTAAATTCTACCTCACATATGAAATACATTATCACTCTATCATTAAGCCTTTTTCTTCTAGTTTTCGTAAATAGCTGCAAGGATAAGCCAGAAGTAGAAGCCGAACCTATGGCAACGTGGGACGTAATTCAACAAAACATATTGAATACCAAATGCATCTCTTGTCATGTAGCGGGTAGTAGCCAGGCAAATCAATCTAATTTAATATTGACTTCTGATGTGGCCTATGCTATGCTAATAGATAAAACACCTCACAATACAGCTGCAGCTTTGGATGGTTATAAGTTGATAGGTACAGCAGGATTAGAAAGTTTATCAAAAAGCTTTTTCTGGGAAAAAGTAAATGCTCCAAATCAAGAACATTTTTATGAAGACCATCCAGAATATGGTGAAATAATGCCTCCAGGAGCCATTCCTTTGACCAACGGAGAAATAGAATTCATAGGCCAATGGATAGTGGCAGGAGCCCCTAAAACTAGCGAAGTAGCCAGCATTTCTTTACTAGATGACGATTCTTATTTTATCTTAGATACTACTTTCCATGTATTAGCTCCACCTTCTTCAGGTGTATAATTTCACTTGGGTCCTTTCAATATAAAAACAGATTTCGAGCGTGAACTCTATTCTTATAAATTATTGGGAAACACCCAGGACATCTATGTAAACCATATAGAAACCGCTATGAGAACTGGCACACATCATCTTATCTTATATGATTTCGCAGACAATGCTACGTTACCAGAACAAGACGTTTTACGAGATATCCGAGACGAAAATGGAAACGCTATAGGTAGCACATTTCAAAGTATAGCAGACCATATTTTTATGTTTGGCACCCAGTTTAGAAATACCGATTATAAATTCCCAGAGGGAGTAGCTCAAAAGATTCCTGCTGGAAAAGGGCTTGATCTAAACTCACATTATGTAAACTATGGAACACAAGACATTACAGGAGAAGTATATGTAAACCTGCACACTGTTGACAAATCTCAAGTACAATACGAAGCTCAAAATCTATTTTTAAATAGAGGATCTATTAATCTGCCCGCAAATAAAGAGACTACGCTCACGTCCGATTATTCGTTTAATGATACTCGCAGTATTTTTATGCTTACCGCTCATGCACATAAGCAAATGACCGAGTTTGAAATTTTCATAAAAGGTGGAGCTCGCGATGGCGAACTGATATACTATACTGCAGATTGGGAGCATCCAGAGATAAAACAATTTGACCCGCCTTTGGAGCTTTCTCCTGGAGAAGGGCTGCGTGGTGTAGCTACCTACAATAACACTACTAACAAAACATTGAACTTCGGACTTCTAAGCACAGATGAGATGATGATTATCTTTGGTGCCTATTATAAGAAGTAGAGATTATAATTTACCACTAGTATTGAGGGTGCTGAAAGCAATAGGCAGTCAGATTCAAGTGTTCCATTTCTCTACTTAGAAAATAGTGAGTCCGTTACTCACTCCTCCACATCCACTCCACTCTTTAACACACTCGGCTTTATAAGCCCGTGTATGAGATTTACTTCGTCTTTGCCAAGCCTTTGTCTTGTGCGACTAGTAAGCCAAAGTACAAAGATACCACCTAGCACAAAGGGTACCAGCCACAGAATGTAGCTAGACAGACCCAGATTATACCTAGAGAAGCCTATGACAGATACTACCATAGTGACAAATCCTAAAAAAAAATACGTAAACATATAGCCTAACCAGATATCAGGTTTGGGTCCATATAGTCCACGCACCTCAGTGCCTAGTCCCGTCTCTTCCAGATTTAGCGAAAGTTCCGGAGACCAGAAGTGCCTATCTTGTTCTACTATTCGTATTCTAATAGTATTATGAGTAATTCGGCCCACTATCTTATCTTGATTTTCTACAAGTACTATTTTTACACTTTCTACAAGTTGCTCAGGTGTTTCTGGCACTAGTTTTTTGAACCGCAGGCGTACTTCGAATAAGTCGGTAGACATAGCACGAAATTAGTGTTAAGCACCGTATCTTAGCTGCTGATATTACTCAGTTAAGCAACTGACCGACATCAGACAATCCACTAAAGCAATTGACTATCTTTGATATTCATTATAGCTTCAGAAATTTAGGTACTTAGGTCACTAACTTTAATATTATGTTAAAATTTGCACACTTTAAAACAAAGTAACACCTTGAAAAACATAAGTTTATTCCTCATACTCATTAGCACAATGGCAGCCTGCAAAAGGGATCCAGACGGTATTAATCCAAAAATAACAAGTCTTACCGAGTCGGTATATTCATCTGTCACCATACAGCCAGACAGTCTATACGAGGTACACTCAACGGTAAGCGGAATACTAGACCAGACTTTTGTGACGGAGGGCGAGCTGGTACTAGCTGGTAGTCCACTAGTACAGATAACGAATACCATGCCTGAGCTCAATGCTCAAAATGCCAAGATAGTCTTTCAACAGGATTTTTAGCACCTTACTTTTATTTTTGCTAGTCTCATGCTCGCAAAGTGACTTTTGAAGAATCTTCTTCTTGGGCAAATGCTAGAAGCGTAAAACAAAGCAGTACAGAACTTAAAACTATTTTCATATCCTTAAGACTATAAAAAAGGAAGTTTGGTTGTCTTAGCCTTTACAGTCTTATTACGTATCTGCACAAAAATTTCCGAATCTGCCGCAGCATATTCGGGCTTCACATACCCCATACCTATAGCCTTGTCTAGTGACGGGCTCTGAGTACCGCTGGTTACTTCTCCTATAGTATTACCCTCAGCATCTACTAATACATAATGCTGTCTTGGAATACCACGTTCCACCATTTCAAAACCCACCAGCTTACGGCTTACACCATTTTCTTTTAAGTTTTTATGATATGCTTGATTATTAAATGGCTCCGCAAATTTGGTAATCCAGCCAAGTCCAGCTTCTATAGGACTCGTAGTATTGTCTATATCATTACCATAGAGGCAATATCCTTTTTCTAGTCTAAGCGTATCTCTAGCAGCTAGGCCACAAGGTATAATATCAAATTCTTTACCCGCTTCCATTACTGCGTCCCACACCATACTAGCATCCTTATTCCATACATAAAGCTCGAAACCTCCTGACCCAGTATATCCTGTATTGCTAATTATGACATCCGTACTGCCACCCAAATCTCCTGCTGCAAAATGATAAAACTGGATAGCATCTAGGTCTACATCTGTAAGTTTTTGCAAAACCTTAATAGCATTGGGACCTTGCACCGCAAGTAAAGAAACATCGTCTGATTGATCTTCTATTTCACAATCGAAACCTTTGGCCTCTTTTTGCTTCATTATCCAATCCCAGTCTTTGGCTATGTTGCCTGCATTCACTACGAGCGTATACTCAGTTGAGTTCCATCTATAGACTATTAGATCATCTACGATTCCACCTTCATCATTTGGCATGCAGTTATACTGAGCTTGCATATCTACAACCTTACTTATGTTATTAGAGCAGATCCAAGCCACTAAAGCTTCAGCGTCTTTTCCTTTCACCCCAAACTCGCCCATATGACTCACGTCAAACATGCCTACGCTATTTCGTACTGCGTGATGTTCTGGAGCTAAACCTGCATACTGCAATGGCATATCAAACCCTGCGAATGGAACCATTTTAGCACCTAGTGCTACGTGCTTATCGTGTAATGCTATTCTTTTTGATGCTGTTGAATCTGTAGACATAGACGCAAAGTAAATGTTTAGTTTGAATTATAAATATGAAATCTATATGATCGATACAAAAAAGCATCCATCTATCGACGGATGCTTTTTATATTGCAGTTATGAGTGATTTAGTCGAGCTTATTTCGATTATGGCAATGTGTTAATTATCAACGTAGCTCGCCTGCCCTTACTTAGATTCAACTCTGATGAAGGGTAACATTCATTTTTATTCTTTTGATCCTTGGCAATTTTAGCATTTAACTCCAAAAGCAGAGCTAATTGTTTATTACCTTTTGTTTTGATTACTGTACTTTGTACTTCATTATTTTCAAACTTGAGAGAATAGTTAAATCCCCCAACCCCTTTGTACTTTAGATTTTTCACAAAAACTGAACCTGAATCGTAAATAGAATCCGGGAAGGTAATTTGGAAATCTTCAGATGAGAACTGATCACAAGGTAGTTGGATTGCATCTAAGGAGGATTTTCTTTGATAATGCTTAAGTTCTCCAATCCTCTGACCAAATAACTGATTAGACATTATCAAAACGATAAAGGCAAAAAAAGCTTTCATAAAAAAATCCCTAGGTAAAACCGTAGGGATTTTATTTGTACATTTCAACAGCAAATAATATAATTATTCGCCAGTTACTATTGTCGTATGTTTAGAAACAAAAAGACCAGATTTAACCTCATAATCTACAGTAGAAATTTTAGTGATTCCTCCGTTTTCTGCAGCTGTCCTTATTGATAAGTCTCCGCCTAAAACAAACACATTACCAATAACCTTAACTGTGGCCCTTCCTTCTTTCTCTCCAGCAGGATTATCTGTAACCATAGCAGGAAGCCTTGTAGTCACACTACATGCATTTAATGATACGATAAGTAATCCAGCGACAACTATTTTTATAATATTTTTCATATTTTATTATTTTAATTATTTAGACTCAGTACCTGTAACTATTACTTTAACTGTAGAAAACAACCAGTAGTTACTAGACTGCACATCCACCGTAGCTACTTTATCCAGATTCCCGTTTCTTGCAGCCTCTATTACTCCAAAGTTCTTATTAGTTGAATATAAAGCCTGTTCAAGTTGGTTACCTGCTGAAGCACCCAAAATTAAGGTAGTTTTAGATACCCCTACACCATCTCCTATTGCATTATTAGTTACTGCATAAGGTCGAATTGACGTACAAGATGCTAACGAAAGCATAACACCTGCAAAAATTAATGTTTTTAAATTTTTCATAATTATTCTCCTGTTACTGTTGTCTTAACTCCACCAATTATTGCTACTCTAGTTTCTGCAATTCCTACTTTTGAAATTCCGCCATTTTCTTTTGCAGTTTTAAAAGAACTATCCAGTCCCTTAGCAACTCCTGTCTTTGATCCTACCGGGTTATTGGTAACCACAGCAGTGTGTGACGAAATGCAAGAGGAAAATAATCCTGCTACTACAAATGCCACAAAAAGTGTTTTTAGTTTCATATTTTATTTAAATTAAGATTTTAGATTATGTCAAATGTAAGCCAATTATGCTTGCAAACAAATGACAACAAGACTTGGTCAGATTGCAATTCTCTAAAGCACTGTGACTTTAACTTCTCAATAAAGTCATACTAGCTCTTTGGAACACTAAAATTCTAAATGAGTCCTATACGTTCTTAAACTGCTCAAAGAAAGCCCGATTACTCTCCTTACTGGTCTGTACTTCTAAGATAAATGCCCCTTCACTTCCTCTCAGCATATCTATACCTTGAGCAAACTTGCCTACAGTATCTGCAGCGTGGTATTTTAGTCCAAAGTGCTCGGCTAGATTCTCTGCTGTGCGAGACTGAGGAGTAGTTTGGTAGTGCAAAGCCTCTCCCATTTTATCGGGACCACTTATCATTTCAAAAATGCCGCCGGCACCATTATTCAACAGTATTATTTTTAGATTCTGGGGTAGAGATTCATTGTACAATGCATTGATATCATAAAAGAAAGCCACGTCTCCTGTAATCAGATATACGTCTTCTTTGGCGAGCATAGCATTACCCACCGCTGTGCTCGTACTGCCATCTATACCACTAGTGCCTCTATTGCACTGCACTGTAATGTTGCTTATATCACTATTGAGCAAAAATGAAACATACCTAGGTGGCATACTGTTGCTCACGTGCAAAATAGCATTCTTCGGGATTTTGCTGAGTACGTAGTTGATTACACAAAACTCATTATACGTGCTCCACTCTAGCTGGCTAAACCGTTCTTGAAACTCGCGAGTCATATTAAGCCAAGCATTCACATACGCACCTTCACGTTCTCCGTCTACATCATTCTCCGTTTCCTCTACTGGCTGTATCTCTTTAGGGTGAATGATAGTAGGATTAGTCTCAAACATATCTCCCACCTCATAGTAACTGCTAATATGGAAATGATGCTCAGGTTTATGAAACTGCAGAAATCTCTTGAGTCCTTTGGAGATAGCAGTAGTTCCCGTGGTTATTAATACATCGGGTCGCAATACACTTAAGAAATCTATCCCGTTGGGTTTGCTTTGTGCGGAAAACAACATCGCATCCCAATAGTGTACATCACTGGTTTGATTAGATGTGAGGTCACTTAATATCACACTATTATCATCACTAGCTAAGCGAATATCTTCGCCATCATCCATTCCATTAAACATTAGGACCTTTTTTAGATTAAAATCTAAACCGGTATGCTTAGCTATGGACGCGGCACTTATCTCAAAAGTCTTTGATTTTTTTATCTCATTCGCTATTTCTTCTAATCCTTCCGTATTGAAATCATAAAAAGGTTCTCGTATAGGAATATTAATATGAATAGGACCTGCTATCTCAGAGTCCATACACTTTTGAACCCTTTGAGCTATCTCCTTAAATGCGGTTGTATCTTCATAACTATCTGGCGTTTGAAAAGCTGCACGAATGTGATTTTCGTACACCCCTTTTTGGCGAATAGCCTGACCATCCCAAGCGTCTATTTTCTCTGGCGGCCTATCAGCAGTAAGTATAATGAGGGGCACTCTAGCATAAAACGCTTCTGCAATAGCAGGATAATAATTGAGTGCAGCCGTGCCACTAGTACAACTTAATATAACAGGCTGCTTGGTATGCTTAGCCATGCCTAGTGCTACAAAAGCCGCACTACGCTCATCTACTATGCTATGGCAAGACTTACTACTATGGTGCAATGCGTAGATTACCGGGGCATTTCTACTACCCGGCGATATCACGGCATGACTTCCTGGCAAGTGACTTACCAATGTGTTGATACACTGCTGTACATTCATTTACCCCTCAAATGTACAACGGCAATGTGTGTAATAACACACTAGAGTGAATCCTATGTATAGAGAATCCTACTATCAATTTCATATAGCTTCATTAAAAACCGGCCACCTCCAAATCTTTAACTATTTATAAAGATGAAGTTGGAATTCTATCCTAAATTTGCCATTCATTATAAAACAATGGCAATCGAATTAAAAATTCCTTCTGTAGGAGAATCGGTAACTCAAGTAACCATAGCCGCATGGCTAAAAGAAGATGGCGACTATGTAGAAATGGACGAAGCTGTAGCAGAACTAGAAAGTGACAAAGCTACAGTAGAGCTAAACGCTGAAAAAAGCGGTATTCTAAAGATACTCATAGAGGAAGGTGAAGATGTAGAAATAGGTGTAACTGTAGCCACTATAGATACAGACGCTGCTGCTCCAGAAGGAACTCCAGCTAAAGCTGAAGCTCCAGAAGCTGCTGCTCCTAAGGCTGAAACTCCTGCTCCAAAAGCAGAAAACCCTAAAGAAACCACAAGCTATGCTACGGGTACTCCTAGTCCCGCTGCTGGCAAAATACTAGCTGAGAAAGGTATAAATACTAGTGCTGTACACGGCACTGGGAAAGATGGCCGAATCACTAAATACGATGCTATGATGGCAGAGGCTGGTGCGATGGACTACTCCACTCCTGCCGAGCCTAGCAGAAATCAAGAACGCCAGAAAATGAGTAATCTTCGTAAGACGATAGCTCGTAGACTAGTATCTGCAAAAAACGAAACGGCTATGCTCACCACTTTTAATGAGGTGAATATGCAACCCATTTTTGATACTAGAAATAAGTACAAAGAACAATTCAGAGAAGTACATGGTGTAGGTCTTGGCTTTATGTCATTCTTTACCCGAGCTTGTGCTCTAGCTCTACAGCAATATCCTAAAGTAAACGCTTTCTTAGATGGTGAAGAAATGGTGATGAATGACTTCGTAGACGTATCTATAGCCGTGAGTAGCCCAAAAGGCTTGATGGTTCCAGTGATGCGTAACGTGGAGAATATGACGATGTGGGAAATAGAAGCTGAAGTAAAACGTCTTGCTCTAAAAGCTAGAGACGCTAAGCTTACTATCCCAGAAATGACGGGTGGCACATTTACTATTACCAATGGTGGAGTATTTGGCTCTATGCTCAGTACGCCCATTATAAACCCACCACAGAGTGCTATCTTAGGAATGCACAATATCGTGGAGCGTGCAGTAGTAGAAAATGGCAACATCGTAGCCCGTCCTATTATGTACGTGGCACTAAGTTATGATCACCGTATTATAGATGGTAAGGAGTCTGTAGGATTCCTAGTAACCGTAAAAAACTACCTCGAAAATCCAGAGACTATGCTAATGGGCAAAGACCCTATGGATGTTTTAATGGGATTATAGTTCTCGGGATAACGATGCTAAAGCATCGCCACTTGAACTTACAAGCCTTTAATAAGACTTAATCTTAAGATACAAAACTCTCTTGCCTTTGGTAAGAGAGTTTTTTTTTGGAAATTATAATTGAGACCCATTCACATATTAAGTAGGACCACTTGGGATTATCAGTATTTATAACCCAATAGATGACAGAACATATAATAGCAGCAAATTGACAGCTAAAACCCAAAACGATCCGAAATAACTGAATGATAAGACATAACTTGACTTCTGGCTAAAAAATCTACTATCTTCGAAGCTATGCTTCGCCATCTATTTTCCATTGCCGTGCTCCTGTTTTGTACAGTTGCTTTCTCACAACTCAAAATGCCTGTAAACACCTCACATCTAGTACAAAATACAACTGGAGAAGTGAGTCTAATAGGCCTCGTAAACCAAGATTTTTCTCCTCAACAAATCGAACAATTAGGCGGTACAATTGGCTCTCAGATAGACCAAATAGTTACCATTCGTATAGACGCTAAGCAATTCGTAAAATTAAAAAAAGTAATAGGCCTAGACTACTTACAGGTAGCAGGCAAATATGCCCCAAACTTAAGCAGATCCATCCCAGACCTTCGTGCTGATAGCGTATATAGTGGCGTAGGATTAGCAGAAGGATACACCGGCAAAGGAGTAATTATAGGCATAACTGACTGGGGTTTTGACTACACCCATCCCATGTTTTATGATACGGCAATGCAGCATACACGCATACTAGCGGCATGGGATCAATTTAAAAAAATGGGTCCTGCACCAGATGGCTACACATACGGAACTGTGTACACAGGAGAAGCTGAGCTCCTAGCAGCAGAAAAAGACACAATAAACATATATGGATATGCCACACACGGCAGCCACGTAGCAGGCATAGCCGCAGGAGGTGGAGCTGGCACCAAACATAGAGGAGTGGCCTACGAGGCTAACTATCTTATGACCACTTTTTTGGCAGACGAGGCTGCGGCCATAGATGCATTTAACTGGATGCATCAAGAAGCTAAAAAACGCAATATGCGACTCGTGATAAATATGAGCTGGGGACTGTATAACCTAGGGCCATTAGATGGCACTTCATTGGTAAGTAGAGCTATAGGTAGCCTCTCAGATGAGGGAGTCATTTTTGTAACTTCGGGAGGCAATAATGGCGATGTAGATTTCCATATAAAAAAAGAATTCTCCAATGATACATTAACAACTAAGGTAGATTTTTATAGAGGCGGCACAACTAATCTCTGGGGACAGAGCATCTCTATGTGGGGGCAGCCAAATAAACAGTTTGGGACTAGCTTTGGCGTATATAATAGCTCCCAAGAACTACAAGCATCTATCCCTGAGTACCAAACTAATGATGGCTCATTATATATTGACTCATTTTTGGTAGCAGGAATAGATACTATCTTTTACAACATCCAAGTAGACGAACAACATCCGCTGAATAACACACCGCATATCAGACTTCGTATTAGAAACGAGAACACATCGCTTCATATAGGTTTAAAAACTTTTGCTAATTCGGGACTTGTTCATTTTTATAACGTGACCGAACTTACCTCTGATGTAGGAAATTGGGGTATGCCCTTCACCGCTTGGAAAACAGGCTGGACTGCAGGAGACAATCAGTACGGTCTCGGTGAGCCAGCAAGCACTCCAGAGACCATAACGGTAGCTGCTCATAATGCTGAAAAAATAACGGGGAACGGCACTTTAATAGGTGGTCACATTGCCAGTTTTTCTAGCATAGGCCCTACTATAGACGAGCGTATGAAACCAGACGTAAGTGCCCCCGGTGTAAATGTAGCATCAAGTATTTCCTCTTTTACCGACAATAACTATACATTGCTGGAGACAGTAAATTTCAAAGGCAAGGATTATCCTTTCGCTCAGTTTTCTGGCACCAGCATGAGCGGTCCAGCTACTGCAGGTGTAGTAGCTCTTATGCTACAAGCCAATCCCAATTTATGGTATAACGAAGCCAAGAAAATTTTACAAACTACAGCTAGAGAAGATGTACGAACTGGAGATTTATCAGAAAACGGAGATTTCCAATGGGGCTATGGTAAGGTAAATGCATACGCCGCAGTAAAACGAGCCGAACAAAAATTTGCTGGTGTGAGAGTGCCACAAAGCATAAGCCCAGCTGCTCTATTTCCTAATCCAACGTCTGACCTCATATCTATCTCTACATCTGAGGTATATGATGTAGAGGTGATAGGCTATGATGGACGCAGAGTAGCTTCTGGCAAAATAGGAGGTGGTAAGCAATTACACCTTGGCCAACTAGTTTCAGGAGTTTACTTTGTGCGGTTCTTAGACACAATTCATAAGCCGCTGGTTATTATTAAGAATTAATAGTGGCGTATCATTTATTTCTAATCGAAGGACGACAGCCCTAGCTCGTCGCCCCTCCATTAGAAACTACATTTAGAATTTTCTGTTTCGTAGATAGTCAATCGAGAAAGCTTACTTGCGAGCATTGCAGCTATGGTAAATGCGAATGTTAAAGTTAATTTTTTTATTATTTATCTCATTTTGATAGTTCAAAGGTGAAGCAAGAACACAGCGATATATAATCGAATAAAATGCCCTTAGTATGGAATACCTTGGAAATAAGTATTACATACCTTTTCTATTTTCTGTTTTGCGAAAAACAGTCTTGATTAATATACAGGTTTATTTAATTAATAATTATCAATTAATAACTTGTATTTTAGTCCCAATATTTGTAAAAATCGATAAAATGAGTCAATCTACACTAATAGACCAATGCAAAGAGCGAGTAGGAGCTAAAAACTTAGCCGCGGAGTTAGCTGAGCTTCTAGGCGTAAACGCCGATGCAGCCTATCGCAGAATGCGTGGCGACACCGCTCTTACCTTTGATGAGATACAGAAAATATGTCTTCGATTTAATATCTCATTCGATTCCGTAATCAACTACCAAGGGAGGCTAGTCCCGTTTCAGTTCAACGGAATGTTTAAAGACAAGTTTAGTATCATAAACTATCTTATGGGTATAGAGCAAGAACTAAAAATGCTATCTAGTATGGGAACGGAAGATGCTAAAATAGTAATGACCGCTATGGATTTACCCTACTTTAGACAATTTGGGTTTAAGAGTTTGAGTAGATTTAAACTTTTCTTTTGGCAACGCAGTGTACTCAACTTGCCAGACTATGCTACTAAAAAGTATGACGCTGATGAAAGCCTAGGAGAATATGAGGAAATAACAGACCGCATCTATCAAAACTATCATGGTGTGCCAAGCACAGAGATATGGGCACCAGAGACGCTGGACAGCACTATTAAGCAGATACAATACTACCTAGAGTCGGGCCTATTCGTAAATAAGCAAAGTGCCATTAATATATGTGATGACATAGAAGCCTTACTCACTAAACTAGAAAGTGAAGCTCAGCTAGCACGTAAGCTCATACAAACCAAAGAAGGCACTATTTCTAGTTCATTTGAGATGTATCAGAGTGATATATTTTTGAGTAATAATTGCATTCAAGCATTTAAAGATGGAAGAACCTACACTTACGTAAGTTTCAATTCATTCAACTCTTTGATGTCTTTTAGTCCTCATTTTTCTGAAGAATGCAATCGATGGATAGATCAGATACGTCTAAAGTCAATCTTACTAAGTGAAGTATCTGAAAAACTACGGTACCAGTTCTTTAAGCGTTTAAGAGAGAAGCTAGAAGGATTAAGACTGCTGGTTAATAATTCATTTTAAGTCTTTAAATCACCACCTCTTCATTGTAAGTTAGGATATTCCTAACCACAAGATTCACAGAATGTCCCGAAGCCTATTTTACAACCTTCGTGTAAATCCACGCTAATAAAATAGCCCCAATTACTGCTGTGATAAGCTGAGGAATAAGACCTCCACCTGCACTAAATCCTAGCAAACCAATTACACAGCCACCAAATAAACCCCCGAGTATTCCTAAAATTATATTCATAATAACACCATAGCCGTCACCTCTTCTTATCACTCCTGCGAGCCAGCCAGCAGCTCCACCTGTTACTATATAGTTCAAACTAAATCCGTACTCCAATAATAAGTTATTTTGCAATAAGTAATAAAAGTATCAAGCTCTATGCATCACATCTAGACTCTCCATATTATCTTTGACCAAATGCTTAAGTGACTTGGATACGCTCGCTGCCGCGAGCACTCAGTCTTACAAGCTCTATAATCAAACTACAATGCTCAACATCTCACTTATACAAGTACAATACCTTATAGCACTAGACGAACATCGTAATTTTATAAAAGCGGCGGACGCAAGTTTTGTGACGCAACCAACGCTTAGTATGCAGATGAAAAAACTAGAAGAAGAACTAGGGGTTATCATTTTCGACAGAAGTAAACAGCCCATAACGCCTACGGCTATTGGTGAGAAAATAATAAAACAAGCACGCATCATTTTTAATGAAACTGCACAAATAGAGACCATACTAAAAGACCACACCGGAGATGTGAGTGGCACACTCAAAATAGGTGTTCTTCCTACGATAGCCAACTCGCTAGTACCACGGCTCATAAGCCAAATAGCTCAAAAGTACCCAGACCTAAAGCTAACCATAAAAGAAGCTTTAACTCACGAAATAGTAGAGGACCTAGAGCACAACCGACTAGACGTAGGTATAGTAAGCATACCGCTGCATAACAGCGGACTAATCGAACGGAAACTATATGTAGAAAAATTTAGGATATACGCACATCCTAACCACCCAAGCTACAGCAAAAACTCATGGGACGCTGACGATCTGCTAGCAGATAAGCTTTGGCTACTTAGCGAAGGAAACTGTTTCAGAACACAGACCATAAACCTATGCTCACTGCCAGATGACAAGCTAAACCACCTAGCACTAAACTACGAAAGCGGCAACCTACAAACGCTCAAAAAAGTAGTAGACTTAGAAGGCGGTGCTACACTGATGCCAGAATGGGAAGCAGGTGAGCTAGACGATGAGTCTATGGATCACCTTAAAGCTTTTAAAGCAGATAATGCAGGCAGAGCTGTAGGACTTATATACACCAAGTTTTATGCAAAAGAAAGTGTAATAAAAAAACTAGAAGAGATGATACTAAGTGCCCTACCTAAGTACGTTTCTGAAAACCAAAATCTCGAAATCATAGAACTCGTATAAATGGCTTTTTACGATAAATATACCGGCTTATTAAGACGCATAAAGCCGCTGTACATGGTGCATAACCTCATGAACAGAAAGCACCTAAAGGCACATAAATCACTCTACCGAAAATACGGAATAAATAAGCCTACTTGGTTTTCTATTAGCAGCAAGTATTTTAAAGATTTACCAAAAGAAGCAAACGAATACACCAGCAAAAACGAAGACTGGGAAAGAGACGGTTACATTAGATTAAATGGATTTTTTAACGTCAATTTTGTTGAGCAGATAAACACTGACATATCTAAGGCCATAGCTCAAGGCAAAATAGACTTCAACTATACCGGCAAGAAAATACTCTTTGCCCACGAAAAGGTAGCAGCACTAAAAGACATCATAAATCACAAAGGAATACGCACTATTTTAGAAGAACTGGGCGGACAAGAAGTTGTGCCTTTTCAGAGTATCAACTTTCAATACGGAAGCGAACAAGCTGCACACAGCGACAGTGTACATATGGCCACCTATCCTGCTGGCGGACTAATAGCTATCTGGGTAGCACTAGATGACATAGAGCCAGATAACGGACCACTATTCTACTATCCAGGAAGCCACAAACTTCCGTATGCTACTAATGCAGATATGGGAAATGCTACAGGATGGCTACTATCTCCTAACCCAAATAAAAATTACGAAAAATACCAAGAATCCATTATCCAAAGACACAACCTAAAACCTGAAGTGCTCACCGCCAAAAAAGGGGATGTATTTATATGGCATGCTAACTTACTCCACGGAGGAATGCCACATACCAACACTGAAAAAACGAGAAGAAGCATGGTGGTTCATTATTTCTATAAAGAGCACATCTGCTACCATGAGCTGAGCCAGAGACCTGCTATTATAAAGGAGATATAATTTTCATTATTTTTAGCTATAGGAATAACTACCTTTTTTTTGGCATCCTATATCGAATTCTCATTTGGATTGCTAATATCACTGGACTCACCTATGAGGAAGTAAATATTGCAGTTTACTTCTTCTACTTACCCGCTATATTCCTGTTTCAACACAAATTAGAACAAAGTCGTTATCAGAGCAACTATCTACGCCAAACCCTTGAGCAGCTCTTTCATACTAACCTCTTGGGTGATGATACTTTCTAGCTCGCTTACTTTTACACGTTTCTGCTCCATAGAGTCACGGTAACGGATGGTTACTGACTCGTCTTCTAAACTATCGTGGTCTATAGTGATACAGATAGGTGTACCTATAGCGTCTTGCCTTCTATACCGCTTGCCTATAGCATCTTTCTCTTCGTAGAAACAGTTAAAATCTAGACTCAGATCTTTCATAATCTTACGTGCCATTTCTGGAAGTCCGTCTTTTTTCATCAGCGGAAGAATAGCACATTGATACGGAGCCAATGCTGCCGGAAGCCTAAGTAAAGTCCTCGTCTTTCCTTCTCCCAAATCTTCTTCTTCTAGTGCATTACTCATTAGCACTAGAAACATTCTATCCAGTCCTATACTCGTCTCTACTACATAGGGTACATAACTCTCATTGCTTTCATTATCAAAATATTGAAGCTTTTTACCTGTGTGCTCTTCGTGTTGCTTTAGGTCAAAATCTGTACGGGAGTGTATCCCTTCTACTTCTTTGAAACCGAACGGAAAATCATATTCTATATCTACTGCTGCATTAGCATAGTGGGCCATTTTTACGTGATCGTGGTAGCGATACTTTGCTGGGTTAGTGCCAAGATTCGTATGCCATTTTAGTCTTTGTTCTTTCCAGTACGCATACCATTCCATCTCTGTACCCGGCTTTACAAAAAACTGCATCTCCATTTGCTCAAATTCCTTCATACGCATTATGAATTGGCGTGCAACTATCTCGTTTCTAAAAGCCTTACCAGTCTGTGCTATCCCAAAAGGCAGTTTCATTCTGCCTGTCTTTTGTACATTGAGGTAGTTTACAAATATACCTTGAGCCGTCTCCGGTCTTAGATAGATCTGGCTCTCACCATCTGTAGCACTCATTTGCGTGCTGTACATCAGATTAAACTGGCGTACATCTGTCCAGTTTTTACTCCCACTCACTGGGCAAGCTATGCCTAGCTCCTCTATCAAAGCTTTCACTTTGTCTAGATCATTCTCTAAACCATCTTTTAGCTTAACATCTATCTCTTCTATTTTAGCATTATTACGGGCTATATTAGGATTAGTAGCTACGAACTGTGTTTCATCAAAATCATCACCAAAAC
>Ga0209119_1002356_pt1 | contig 17451 bp, 14 predicted proteins | sample COG_03_FD_184747 | JGI IMG/M metagenome (GOLD analysis project Ga0209119, IMG submission 184747) | Pelagic Microbial community sample from North Sea - COGITO 998_met_03 (SPAdes) (version 2) | ecosystem: Environmental > Aquatic > Marine > Neritic zone/Coastal water | place: Helgoland, sampling... | reverse complement strand
ATAATGACTTTGGTGAAGGTACTATCATCACCAATAAAAAAAGAAAAAAACATCGCTTGATTCCATCGATGTTTGCAGCTATCACTTCATGGTTTACCACAACGGCAACAGAACTCACAACTCCTAAAGAAAAATCTGAACATACCGTCAATAAAGCTGAATCACGTATCGCCACCATTACTGCTGCAGCTCGCGCGAGTAAACATGCTCCACATAGCGACCACGGCGTAATGATTAAGCGACTAACAAAAACTAAGAAAAAAACTCCGGCTAAAGCAGTGACGATATCTAAGAAAAAAGATGCCGTTGTGCCACAATGGGGTTCTTCATCAGACGATATCCAAGCTCCAGAAGAACAAACATCTAACCTCACCAAGGAGCCGGTGCATATTCCTCAGACAACAGAGGAGGTTCCAGATTCCAAGTCAGAAGCACTATCTACACCAGAGCAAATTCTTGAACCTGAACACGTCGAGGAAACAATTCCGACAGTCACACAACCGGTGAAAAAAGAAGAAAAGAAGGTGTCACGTAAAGAGAGGACATACCAAGCAACGCCAACCCCAACATCTGGAGTATCGATATACATCTATATCGTTGTCATAGTCTGCGCCTCGTTATTAGGTATTGGAACGAGTATCTACTGGTTTATGAGTGCCACACCTACTCAGGAGGCTATTGTTATACGGATTCCATCATTGTTCCAGACAAATGAAAAAGTAGCTGTGACACTCAGCCAAGATAGTACTGCTACCTTATCCACAATCCTTGAGCTGTCTATCGCAACGCGTGAAACGACCCAGATATACCCTGTGACCATTGATGCTACCGGTACACAAATACCTGCTGATGCACAAACCACCCTTGCTGCACTTGCATTACGAGCGCCAGGTTCATTTACTCGTTCAGTAACGGATATAACCTTCGGGAGCTATAACGGCACCGATTCATTCATCCTTATGGAAGTCACTAATTTTGACACCGCATTTGGGGGAATGCTCGACTGGGAGCCTGATATGAGTGAGGACTTAACGCCATTATTTGGTGATCCAGTCACACAATCATACGACCCATATTCAAGAAGTGACACACAGATACGGTCCGCATTTTTCCGTGACACTATCATCGCAAACAAAAGTGCTCGACTACTTGTTGACGCGACAGATGATGAACGACTCATCTACGCATTTGTTCGGCCCAACCTTATTCTCATCACTTCGAACTCTGCTACTTTCAATGCAGTACTCCCACTAGTTACACAATAGCTGTTGTATACTAAATGTATGACTGATATCAAAAAATACGAAGAATCATTACAGTTAGATCTTACTCAGATTACTGACGACCTTAAAGAGCTCGGCATCCACAACCCGCAAATAAACGAGGACTGGATTGCAACACCTGGTGGAGATATCGACACAGAACCCGATGCAAATATTGCAGCAGATCGAGCTGAGGATTGGGCAGAACGCCGAGCGACGCTAGCTGCACTTGAAACACGATTCAACAATATTAACCGAGCATTAAAAAAAATTGAAGAGGGAACATACGGCATTTGTGAAATTGGAAATGAGCCAATCGAAGAGGACCGTCTTGCATTCCATCCATCAGCACGAACATGTAAAGCCCACATTAATGACGAGGCTCAACTTCCTGCATAAATAATAATTGCATGACTGTAGCAACAACACATACTGCACAAGGAACCGTGACTGGAGGAATACCAGTAACTATAGAAGCAGACCTCTCACGGGGTCTGCATTCTTTTTCTATTGTTGGCCTGCCTGGTAAAGCAATCGAAGAAGCTAAAGACAGAGTAAGTGCCGCAATTAAAAATTCTGGTTTTGATTCACCTAAAAGTAAGAATCACAAAATAATTGTTTCACTCGCTCCAGCTGATGTAAAAAAGGAAGGCCCACTTTTTGACTTACCGATTGCGCTTGCATACTTAGTTGCAAACGAAGATGTTGTTGCAGATAAAATAAAAAGGATGTACGTAGGTGAACTTTCACTCAATGGAGAACTTCGTGGAGTCAAAGGTGTTCTGCCAATTGTACAAACCGCAAAAGAAAATGGTTTTACTGAAATTATTGTACCCATCGACAATGCGGAAGAGGCGGCACTGGTAGATGGCATCACTGTGTACGGAGCACCAACACTTTCTACAGTTGTTGCGCACATCACAACCAACGAAGAAAAGAAGGTAACACTTACCGCCCAACCAACTACAGAGATTCCTGTACAGTGGACTGATGGGCTTACTCGAATGGAAGATATCAAAGGGCAGGAGAGTGCGAAGAGAGGATTACTCATTGCTGCTGCCGGTCGACACAATGTCATTATGGTTGGACCTCCAGGGACGGGGAAGACGATGCTTGCCCGAGCTTTCCAGGGAATCCTTCCGCCCCTGTCAAGAGAAGAAGCGTTGGAGGTAACAGCAATACATTCCATAGCAGGAGAGCTTCGTGGGGAAGTCACTTCACAACCACCATTTCGTGCACCGCATCACACCGCAAGTCACACGTCGCTAGTTGGTGGAGGTACACATCCAAAACCTGGAGAAGTAACACTTGCACATAAAGGAGTACTGTTTGTCGATGAGTTCCCTGAGTTTGAACGACGAAGTATTGATGCACTTCGGCAACCATTAGAAGACAGGATTGTTTCAATTTCTCGAGTACAAGGTACTGCACTTTTTCCCGCTGACTTTATTCTTATTGCCGCAATGAATCCCTATAGAGGAAGTGAGGATGGCACCACTGACTTTGCGGGGGCAATGCTTGATACGTACAAAGGAAAAATCTCTGGCCCTATCCTCGACCGTATAGATTTGTGGCTGGAAGTGCCACACGTTGACTACGATACGCTCACCAGCACTGACTCAAAAGAAGGCGAGACGCAGGATGCTCGTGACCAAATCATGCACGCAAGGGAAAAAATGCTCACGCGACTGCACTCCCGCGGCGTCCGTACCAATGCCGAAATGTCCGCCCGCGATCTAGAAGCAACCATCCCCATCAATGATGAGGTAAAACAAATTCTCCGCACCTCCAGTGAAAAACTAAATCTCTCACCAAGAAGCTACCACCGAGTAATAAAAGTAGCACGAACAATAGCTGACTTAGATAATTCAGAGAACATAGAGCCTCAGCATGTGTATGAAGCATTACAGTATAGGGTTAAGGTGTAGTTGCACTTTACTCAAAGTATAATCCGAGCGCAACATAACATCTTGTGCCAGCTCGATACTGCGAAGAGAATAGAATATCTTAACCGACCTTAATACAAACCGACCGACGCACGGTGTGCATCGGTCGGTTTGTATGTGTATGTAGAAATTTTTAAACGAGATGAAGGCCAAACTAACAGATAAGGTAACAAATCTAGGGGATGATTCGTTTTAGAATAAAGTACGAGGCATGGAATGAAAAAGGCGCGAGACCTACAAGGGTAGGGCGAGCGCCTTTTTCATGAACATAACGAAGTAATTCGTCTAAAACGGATTATACCCTCCTCGTACCTCGAAGTGCAGGTGTGTCCCTGTACTCTTCCCCGTGCTTCCCATACCTCCAATAACCTGTCCACTTGAAACATACGCTCCAACACCAACACTGTTACTACTTAAGTGTGCATAGAGTGTTTGCGTACCATTACTGTGACGAATCACGATGTACTGACCATATCCACCATTCCATCCACTAGACTTCGAGATAATAACTTCACCAGCGGCTGCTGCACGAATCGCTGAACCATGACCAGCTGCGAGATCAACACTGTTGTAACCATGGATACCCTGTGTCTTTGTTGCACCAGGAGCAGGGTGTGAAAGTCCTCCGCCACCAGTTGAACCTGAAGATTTAGTAGGTGCAGCATACGCAACTCTGTTTGGTGCAGCAGTATGCATCTCACCACCAGGGATCATAAGCTCATCACCAACTGACAAAGCGTCAGCTGCTGCTAGATTATTGTAGTTTAGTACCTCTTCCAAATCTGCGTCGTATTTTTTCAAGATAGACCCAAGTGTTTCACCTGAGGCAACTTCATGTCGAACACCTACAAACGGAAGAATCACTAATGTATCACCTTGTTGAATACCAGCTGCGGAAGTGAGGTCATTTGCCCATAAGATAGTGTTCGTTGTTACGCCGTACATTTCAGCAATCTGCGATAACGCATCACCTTCACGAACAACATATACACTAATTTCTCCAGCACCATTACCTGATGCAGCGATATCATCAGCACCTACAGGGCCAGTTGAAACAAGTGACCCATTTTCAACTGAGACATCTCCACCTCCAATCGCCTTTTGTGGATCTGGGTTAAGTGTTGCACTTAATAACGGTGTATAAAGCGCTGAATGATCAACACGCTCTGCAGTCTGCTCAATAACAACGTCTTCTGACCACATTTGTGCCAGCGAAGAAAAAACTCCAGCGTGTACTGAAGCGGGAATAAGTAAAACTGCTAGTAATGGAAGAAATTCCGTTACAAGGATAGTGGCGCGTGTAGAAACAGTGAACGGTTTCACCGTTTGGGTAGCCTTATATGTATTCTGATCTGTGCGTCCAATTTGACGACGCTCACTTGAGGGATCAGAATCTTGTGTAGTCTGTTTAATATGTTTTTGGTTATGGTCTCACCGCCGTATTGCATCCGTGAACAGAAATGTCTTTCAAATAAAAAGAGCGCACGCGCCCTCTATCTCAATATACCTTTTGGTATGCCGGTAATCATACTAAACTCATCTAATTGGTCAATTGACGTATTGCACTTTTCCACTATGCTACAAATGTAGTGATTATACGGCTTATACGTTATGTTTTAGAAGTGTTGACACAAACTAAAAACATTGCCTATTAAAATTAGGTACTGCGGTGTGCTCTATTTTTGTACCCCTGTTTCTCTATGGTATAGTTACCACCAATTATGGAAAATGATGCACATTTAGAGGGTCTAAACGACCCCCAGAAGGAAGCCGTAACAACCACGGAAGGACCACTATTAGTACTCGCTGGAGCAGGGTCGGGTAAAACTCGGGTGATTACACACCGTATTGTTCACCTTATCCTTGGTGGGGTAGCACCACACAATATACTTGCTGTAACTTTTACCAACAAATCAGCTAAAGAAATGCGTGAACGTGTACATGCGCTCATTAAGAAACATGCCCCCTCGGAACGGGCAGGGTTTGACTCCTTGCCAACAGTTACAACATTCCACTCACTGGGTGTGCGAATACTCCGAGAACATCACGAGACACTCAACCTACGACGTCACTTTATAATCTATGACAGAGCTGACAGTGTACGTGCAATTAAGAAAGCAATAGAAAGTGCTGGTCACACTACAAAAGAATTCGAGCCTAAGACTATGCTATCGATGATTTCACGTGCAAAAGGGGATGCAATCTCACGTGCACAATACCTAGCGGATGCTTCTTCATTCCCAGAAAAAGTATGCGCCGAGGTATGGAAGTTTTATGATCAAACAATGCGTGAGGAACATGCATTAGACTTTGACGACCTACTCTATAAAACACTTCACTTACTCGAATCATACCCAGTGGTGCTTGAAACTCTGCAAAATAGATACCGATATATCCATGTTGACGAGTACCAAGATACAAACAAAGTACAGTTTGCTATCGTAAAACTTCTCACCGGGAAAGCTGCAAACATCTGTGTAGTAGGAGATGTAGATCAGAATATCTATTCATGGCGAGGGGCAGATATAAAGAATGTGCTTCAATTTGAAAATAATTTCCCTGGTGCAAAGACAGTTTTTCTTGAAGAGAACTATCGTTCCTCTGGAACTATTATTGCTGCATCAAATGATATTATTGAAAAGAATAACAACCGAATCCCTAAGACAGTCTTCACCTCAAACGGGCATGGGGACAAGATTACACTCTACGCAGCGCACACTGGACCTGATGAAGCTGAGTATATTGTCATGACAATTAAAAAGCTTATTGCTGAGGGTGCGTCACCTTCTTCATTCGCTATTTTGTACAGAACAAACTTTCAATCGCGTGGGCTTGAGGAAGCATTCCTAAACTTTGGTGTGCCATACCAATTGCTCGGCACGAAATTCTTTGAACGAAAAGAAGTAAAGGATGTTCTTTCATACTTACGCTTAGCACTTAATCCAGGAAGCACCGCTGATATTGCGCGGATTGTAAACGTACCTACACGAGGTATTGGAAAGGTCACGATGCTTAAAATGATTGAAGGCAGGCGAGAAGAAATTGCTGGGGCGACGCTGCAGAAGGTAGAGCGATTTGAAGAAATGATGCGGGACATTGGGGACCAAGCACGTACAGAAAAAATTTCTGAAACACTCAAGTTCATCATCAAACGAAGTGGTATTGAAGCTGACCTTAAAAAACACGGAACTGAGGACGACCTTGAACGACTCGGGAACCTCCAAGAGCTTGTTACACTCGCTGTTCGGTATGATGAACTTGGTCCTGAAGAAGGAGTAGAGGCACTTATCGAAAATGCTGCACTACAAAGTGACCAAGACGAGCTCCAAGCAAAAGAGGAGAGTGACGCTGTTCGACTTATGACTATCCATGCCTCCAAGGGGCTTGAGTTCCCGTATGTATTCATCACCGGCCTTGAAGAAGGACTCTTCCCAAGTGAACGACCTGGAGAAACTAAAGAAGACAACGAGGAAGAACGACGACTTTTCTACGTAGCGCTCACGCGCGCTGAAAAGAAAGTATTTTTGACCTATGCACACGTGCGGATGATTTTTGGACAACAACGCGTCAACGTCCCTTCTTCATTCTTAAATGACATCAAGGCAGAACATGTTGAAGCTGATGGATCACACGGAAGCAGCGGAGACAGCACAGGGTACGAAACTACAGTGTTTCTTGATTAGCTCAAGACGTATAGCGTACACAAAACAACGGTGGCCTTTGGCCACCGTTGTTTTGTGTCTCTCAGTAGGGTAGTACTATCGTAGTTAACTACGATAGTGATGTTTTGGTAAATATTTATCTAAAGATTTCCACCTATCCTTCCCGCTATATGATGGCATACCCAACCTAAGGAGTATTTCAACAGAAGCCCAGAATTTCTTGTTATCAAAATTCTTATGCTTTGTTGCTTTAATTATGTCATCGTAAGATCCTAAAAGAAGTTTTACCTTAATGTCACGGGCAGTTTTGTCACTTACATGCAATGCTTTTGCAACAGTATACGTGGAATGTCCTTCTGCAATCATCAGTATGACTGCCAAACGTTTCATAAACATTATTTTTTCAGAATCTGTAAATAATGCCTCGAATAAATTTGTTATATGTTTCTGATTGGATTGAGCAAACAGCGCACCAAACTGTGCAAATAATTTCTGTTGCGTTGCCCCATCAAGCTTATTTTTTGAAACATTAGTCATGTTCTTAGTATACACTCTATATCGTAGTTAACTACGATATAGACCAACGTATGGGAATACTTGCATTAGTGGGTAGTGTTGCGTACTGTAATAACAAATGGCTGACATTCAAAAAATACATGCAAAAAAATCCCTCGGACAACACTTTCTCACCAGTGCAGTGGTACCTTCGTGGATGTGCGATGCTGCCGCCATCACTAGTGATGACACCGTATTAGAGATTGGCCCAGGTACTGGAGTACTCACAAAAGAACTCTTACTACGAGGCGCTACGGTAGTTGCATTGGAAACTGACATGCGCGCAATTGAAGCCCTCCAAGAAACATTCAGGGACGAGATAGCTGGAGGTTCCCTTATTCTGCACCATACCGATGTACGCACACTGGACTTATCGGAACTTCCATCAATTTCAAATCACTCCTTTAAAGTTGTTGCAAATATTCCGTATTATCTTTCAGGTTTTTTGTTTCGCACATTCCTAGAATCATCAGTGCAACCAACTGATTTAGTGTACTTAGTCCAAAAAGAAGTGGCCAAAAGAATTACCACAGAACTAGGTAGAGGGGAGAAAGAATCATTACTATCACTTTCAGTAAAGGTATACGGTGAACCAAAGTATGTAAAAACAGTTACACGGGGGCATTTTACCCCTCCACCAAAAGTTGACTCAGGTATCATTGCTATACGAAACATAGGGAAAATAAACTTCGAGGATATTGAAGAATCCTTATTTTTCAATATATTACACCTAGGATTTGGTCAAAAACGCAAACAATTACTTGGAAACCTATCAAAACAGTATTCTCGTGAGATACTTACCCACACCTTTTCCACAGCAGACATACCAATTGCGGCACGTGCTGAAGATATTCCCCTTCAAAAATGGCTTATTTTGGTAAAAGAACTTACTGCTCACACGTAATCCACAGGATATACATATCCTCATCAATTGCTATCAAGAGGTTAACCACACCTTTATACATTACGATCTCATAAAAACAGGCACCACTGGTATACTAAATATATCTACATATATATGTCTGGGTCACAAAGAAAAATTTCTGGGGCACTACTAGCGGGGGCTGCACTTATTGCAGGCGCTTTATTGATTCGTTCGTACGGAGATACAAATACCGCAACAGTCAAAGAGACAGTGGTAGTTGCTGCTCCTGAACGGAAAGCAATTAAAGTAACTGACAATAACGCAGACGGTATTCCTGACTGGCAGGAGGCGTTGTTGATAACAGGAACACTGGACATCGCAAGTACCACTAGATCTTTTGATGAGCCAGATACACTCACTGAAAAATTTGCTCTGGATTTCTTTCAAGATATGGTTCGAGCAGAAACCTATGGTGCATTTGGTGACACCCCTGAAGAATTAGTAATTGACGCAAGCAATAAGCTAGCTGCACAAGCAGTGGATGTCTTATTCGTAACAAAAGACATTCTTATTTCTTCCGATAATTCTCCTGAAGCCCTGGCTGCATATGGTGAAAATATCGCACGCATTACAACACTCTACCCAGACACTTCTCAAGAAAATGAAGCTGTTGTTCTTGCACGTGCACTACGAAGTCAAAATCCTACAGAATTGGAAGTGCTTGATATAAAACTAGAAATATACGAAAATATCTTGCGCGATACAAAGGCACTTGCTGTCCCTGCTACATTACAAAAAGAACATCTGGACCTACTTAACAGTTATCAAGCGGTACTGTCTGATATCCAGGCGATGCGTACAGCCTTTACTGACCCTATGCTGACACTTCTACGCATGAAACGATATGAGGAAGACACTCTAGGTATGGCAACATCGTTTAAGAACCTCTATAAAAAACTTATTGCCTCAGGTGCCACATGGGAAGCAGACTCTGTAGTGTCACCCTTCATAGCAATACAATAAAAATATATGTGGAATAAACATCTCAAAAAAATAAAGGCTTCGATAGGTGTACTTCTATGTATTTGTATTATGACGGGTTCATTTGCAATGGTGCCGTTAAACCAGCATGGTGAAGTACAACATGCCGAGGCACAACTTGCCGTACTTGATGGTGCAAACCTCGGAGCAAATACACAGAGTGCTGTGTTTAACTCAATGTCGGCAGTGCTACAGGATTTTTTTTATATTAAAGAATTTACACTCGATGGTATTGCATCTGGCTTAGCAAAACTTATTCTCAAAAGTATCACTCAGAGTATCCTCACCTGGATTAATTCAGGTTTCCAGGGGAGCCCTGCGTTTGTGACCGACCTTAAACAATTCTTGCTCGATCGGGCTGACCTAGCTGCAGGAGATTTCATTTACGGTTCTGAACTTGGTTTTTTATGTAGTCCGTTTCAATTGGACGTGAAGATAGCCCTGGCTACAGCCTACCAGCAACAAGAGCATGAGGGCTTTGGGAGTGAATCACAATGTACCCTTAGTAAGGTTACTGACAATGTTGAAGGCTTCTTAAGTGGGTCATTCGACCAGGGAGGATGGGCAAGTTGGTTCGAGGTAACCCAGAACCCAGTCAACACTCCTACTGGTGCATACCTTGCTGCAGAGGGAGAGATGTACGCACGGATTGCTGATGAAAAAGGGAACACTATTAAGGAACTTGAATGGGGAAGTGGATTCTTATCATTTAAAGTATGTGGTGATACGCAGGTTGCTAGTGGTGCACAAAAAAACTGTACAATCACTACACCAGGTAAGGTGATCGAAGATGCGTTGACAGTCAACCTACAGAATGGAACGCAAGCGCTCATTGAAGCTGACGAGATTAACGAAATTATCGGCGCTCTATTCGCACAATTAGCAAAACAGGCAATTACAGGAGTCAGTGGTCTTCTAGGGCTTGGTGGTGGCTCTCAGTACTCAAGCAATTCATTTGGCGATAATAATGACAAGTCTTACCTTGATGCATTGGCAGAAGAAAATACAATCTCGGACGGAATTAGCAATCCATTTAGTGAAGCAATTGCCTTATCAGATGAACATGTTCGACTTCAAGTTCTTATCGTTGCTTCAATTAATGAAGCAGAGACTATAGTAGATGAGGCAATTGAAAGACATGGGACATGTATCGATCTGACACTACCACAGGAATTAATAAACAAGCGTAACGAAGCTGTAGAGCAAGTACTCAAAGCGCCAGCAACGGTAGAAGCACTCTTGGAACTAAATGAAGTATATCTCGATTCCAGTAATCCTGAAGGACAGATAGAAGCAATAGAAACGTACCAAAATATGGCAGCTGCTGGTCTCATCCTAAACGACGTTACTGTTAAGCAACTTGATTTCTACATCACGTTTGAACTAGAGCGTGATATTGATACACTACTAGGGGAAGTAAGTCGTGCCATCAGCCGATGTACCGCTAACGGACACTAAGATACAAACAGGAGAAGCCGGATGCGAGGGACAAGAAATATATGGTAGGTATACAAAACACAACACAGAAAAAGTTTTTCCGTAATCCAGCGATTTTTCTGTGTATTTCGGTTTTACTGTTTTTGCTGACCGCCTCGTTTGCGTATGCAGGCCCAAGTGAATGGATTCATGGCATTGGTATTGGAGTAGGTGGCTTCTTTACTATGATTGGTGGGCAACTTTTTGACACAGCTATCACTAGCTTAGTACTTCAGATGGGTGATTGGATCAATAATCGCGGGCTTGGTAGTGTTATAACAAGTATTTGGACCATGATTCGTGATTTGTTTAATATTCTTTTCATATTCAGCCTCGTATACATTGGACTCCGTATCATTTATGATTCAGACGATTCTCGTACTAAAAGATTATTAGGACTACTGATTGCTGCAGCACTACTTATAAACTTTAGTTTATACATTGCAAAAGTAGTTGTCGATATCTCGAATTTCACCGCCGTACAAATCTATACAACTGCAACTGACGGTATCTCAGGATCTTACGGTATTGAAAATAAAGACTCTGACGGAAATGTGGTTGGTGGATTCAAAACCCAGGATAAAAGTATCTCGGGTGCATACATGGATGTGCTAAATGTTTCAAGTTGGTTTAGCACAAAGGTAGGAGATGGTGAGTCTGTTTCAGGAACAACCAATGTTTTTGTATACTCAATTATGGCTATGCTCTTTTTAATGTTTTTAGGCTTTGTTCTTGCCTATGGAGCACTCATGCTCACGGCACGATTCATCGCTATTATATTGTATCTTATGTTTTCTCCCTTCATGTTTTTAGGTTGGATATTGCCACAATTTGAATCATTCACAAAAAAATGGTGGCGTGGATTTCTTGGATATAGCTTTTTCGCACCAGTATATATTTTTATGCTCTATATTGGTTTATATTCCTTGCAGCAGATAAAAGTAGGTTTTGGTGAAAATGCTTCGTTTAGCAGTGTCTTTAGCACAGGTGATGCAAAAACTGTAGATACTTTTTCAATTTTTCTTTTGTTCGCTATCGGCACAGGTTTCCTTATCGGTGCAACAAAGGTTGCGGGTATGATGAGTAATGGTGGTGCTGCTATTGGGATGAATATGGCAGATAAGTTTGGTAAAAAAATTGGAGGTGCTGCAACACTTGGTCTTACTGGTCGTCTCGGGAGAAACTCTCTAGGCTGGGCTGGGCAACGTCTTGCGGACAACGATAAATTAAAAGATTTTGCTTCAAAAAGTTCTGTGGGGAGAGGAATATTACGTAGTAGTCGTGTTGTAGGCAACGCAAGTTTTGATGCACGTAATGTCGCTGGAGCTGGAGAAACTCTAGGTATAGGTGCTGGCAAGAAGGGTGGATATAAAACCCATCGAGATGAAATAGTCAAAACAGAACAAGCCTTTGCAAAATCATTGGGAACACTTGATGAGGACGATAAAACAGTACTTGCACTCACTACGGAAAAAATTAGCATGGAAGCTAAAGTTAAACGACTCAAGGCAGAAAAAGAAAATACCGAAGACGAAAATCTTAAAAAAGAACTTGGAAAAAATATTACAAAAATTGAATCAAAAATTAAAGCACAAGACACAAAGATTAACCGTGAGAAAAATCGTCGACAAATTGGTTCAGTGGGCGACCTTGAAAAACTTGATGAGGAGAAAGCTAAATACGCTGTTGCAACAAAGGAACTTAATAAATTAAACAGGGAATTCCTAAGTCTCAGTGATAGTGATAAAGCGGCACATCTTACTCTAATAGAGACACAAAAGAAGACCCTTAAAAAAATTGATAAAGAAGTAAAAGAAAAGACTGGGTCAATGGGCTATGCAGGAACTCTAGAAAATAGAGGAATTATATCAAGTGCTATCTACGGGCGAATCAATAATCAGGATAGGACTGCAGGTAAGGAAATTCGTAAAAAATACGAAAAAGAGGTGAAGAAGTCAAAAGAAGACAAAAACTTTGACAGTCTTAAAGATGCGTTTGAGAAGAAGTCAGAGTAATCTAAATATATGGATAATTCACTATACACAGCCAAAACACTAGTACGAGAACGAGCAGAGATGCTTCCTCCTGAAGTTACTTCTCTGATTACTAATGGAGCACTCGATGTAACCATCTATGGTGTACAAACTGAGTTTCATCTAACTAACAAACAAAGTAAATTACTTGAAAATGAAATCATACTTGTTTTATTATTTTTCCTAGATAGAAAAGGTTTTGCTGAGAGAATTGCAGAATCTCTGGAGATTGATTCTCTACTTGCAGCAAGTATAGAATCATTTATTCAGGATGACTTCTTCTATGAATTACAAGATATATTCACATTAGTGCAAAATCCAAATAAGAATATATCTAATAAAATTAAACAAGAGGGATTAAGCGAACTCCAACAGACCTTTACTCAAAATATTGCGGGGGAACAAAACGTAGCATCGACTCCTCCAACACAACCAGAAGCTATGGAGATAGAGGACATACAATCATCAGCTACACAGGAACCTTCCACACCAGTTCAAACCATGCGCACCATGGAAGGGGACATAAGTCGTGTTCATGGGTACGGTGCATACAGAGCAGAATTCCCTGAAGAACCCCAAGAAACTGAACATGCTGAAGAAGTTATACGCAGCGCTTCGCAAGAAGATCTCCTGCAAGAAAAACCGAAGCTTGCAGGTATGCCCACATATGAAGAGAAAGAGTAGTACATAAAGACCGGAAACTTCGTTTCCGGTCTTTATGTACACAACCTGCACATACGCAACTGCCGATGCAGGCTATAATAGCGTTATGCGATTTGAAGTTCCTCAATTTATTGAAATTGAAGATAAAATTTTTGGTCCCTTTACTTGGAAGCAGTTTGTGTATCTTTGTGGAGGCATTGGGGTAGCTGCGGTTACTTTTCTAGCAGCACCAATTTTTATTTTTGCAATCATTGGTATTCCTGCTTCAGGGATAGCATTTCTATTAGCTTTTTATCCGGTAAACAATAGACCCTTTTCAATTTTCTTAGAATCTATTTTCTCATTCTATAAGTCAAACAGGATTTATCATTGGCGAAAAAGAAAACAGAACCTGTACGGTGCAGAAAACCACATCTCTGTAGAACCCGAGACTCAAAAAATAGTGGCTCCTCCAAAAAGAGAGGGGGGAATTAATTCTCTTGCACGTCAGCTTGAGTTAAATGCACTACAAAAAAGTGAATAACCTATATGGCAACTAAACAAACAACAACACAAGATTTTGTACCTATTAAAGACATCAAACAAAATGTGGTGATTCTTAAGGATGGGCGAATGTGCAGTATACTCCTGGCATCATCAATTAACTTTGCATTAAAGTCTCTAGATGAACAACGTGCGATTCTTGGGCAATTTCAAACCTTTTTAAATACACTGGATTTTTCAATCCAATTCTACATCCAGTCACGTCGCTTAGACATCGAGCCCTACCTATCACAATTACGTGAACGTGAACCCTTGCAAGACAATGACCTGATGAAAATTCAGCTTCGTGAATACATGAGTTTTATTAAGACATTTGTTACTGAAGTTGATGTCATGAGTAAGAACTTCTTTATCGTAGTACCGTATTCTCCAAAGTCATTAGACATAGGTTCTGGAATCAGTTCTATGTTCGGGCAGAAGAAATCCTCAAACGCTACCGAGGAAAAGTTTGAGGAACAGCGTTTACAGCTTGAACAACGAGCGTCTTTGGTAGAACAGGGACTGAACCGCATTGGTGTCCGTACAATAGCACTTGAGGATGAGGCTTTAGTAGAACTCTACTACCACATCTTTAATCCAGGTGACATTAGTGGATCTGCACCAAACCCTGGCTAAAATTCTACTGTACAATAATAAAAGATATGAGCATTCTCGATTTACTACAACCAAAGAAACCAAATCAAGAAACGGGGAGTGAAGCCCTTCCAAATTTTTCTGATGCACTAATGACGCTTGAAGATGTGATAGCTCCTTCAGGAATAGAAATAAATTCGCGCAGCATAAATGTAAGTGGTACCCATGCGCGAACATTCTTTACTATTTCTTACCCTCGGTACCTCAATGACGGTTGGCTAGAACCAATCCTCAACATGGAAAAAGAGCTCGATGTTTCTATTTATATTCATCCAATCAACACCGCTGATACCCTTAAAAAATTCCAGAAAAAAGTTGCTGAAGTACAAAGTCAGATGAATGTACGAGCTGAGAAGGGAATGGTACGTGATCCACAATTAGAGGCAGCCTATAGAAACCTTGAAGACCTCCGAGATAAACTACAACAGGCAGAAGAAAAACTTTTTGATGTTGGTCTCTACCTTACTATTTATAGTGAAGATGAAGCAGCACTAAATAAAACTGAGGACGAAATCAAGAATATCCTTGATTCACGCCTAATCTACCTTAAGCCTGCACTCTTCCAGCAGGAGCAGGGGATCAAGAGTGTTTTACCGTTTATGGATGACGAGCTGATGGTCCATAGTAAATTTAACTCATCACCACTTTCTAGTTTTTTCCCATTCACTTCTTTTGACCTTACTTCAGACTCTGGAATTCTGTATGGTATCAACCGTCATAACTCCTCGTTAGTACTCTTCGATCGGTACCAACTTACAAACTACAACTCGGTTACATTTGCGACATCTGGTGCAGGGAAGTCATACACTACAAAGCTTGAGATACTTCGCTCACTTATGTTTGGTACTGAGGTAATCGTTATCGACCCTGAGCGAGAGTATGAGTATCTTGCTGAAGCTACCGGTGGTCGTTTTTTCAACATTTCACTTTCTTCCTCACACCACATCAACCCCTTTGACTTACCAAAACCACAACAAGATGAAAACCCGGAAGACATTCTACGGTCTCATATCATCGAACTTATTGGACTGTTTCGTCTTATGCTTGGTGGTGTATCCCCAGAAGAAGAGACTATTATTGATCAAGCTATCGTAGAAACGTACGCACTAAAAGACATAACGGGGAACTCAGACTTTAGTGATCTGCAGGCACCACTGTTATCTGACTTTGAAATGGTACTTGCTGGAATGGAAGGAAGTGCCTCACTTATTTCGCGGCTTCAGAAATACACCTCCGGGACATGGTCAGGCTTCATGAACGAACCAACAAATGTCGACATCAATCAGAAGTTTGTAGTGTTCTCGCTTCGTGACATGGAAGACGAGCTCAAGACAGTTGCGATGTACATCATCACCCACCACATTTGGGGAGCTATCCGACGGCGCATGGTAAAACGACTATTAGTTATTGATGAAGCCTGGTGGATGATGAAAAGTGAAGACACTGCATCGTTTCTCTTTATGCTTGCAAAACGTGGTCGTAAGTACTACCTTGGCCTTTCAACTATCACACAAGATGTAGACGACTTCCTGCGCTCACCGTATGGAGTGCCAATGATCACCAACTCATCGCTTCAGTTACTTATGAAGCAATCACCAACAGCAATTGATAACATTCAAAATACCTTCAACCTTACCGATGAAGAAAAGTTCTTACTCCTAGAGTCAAACGTGGGGGAGGGGATCTTCTTTGCAGGACTTAAGCATGTAGCCATTCGTGTCATTGCTTCCTACACTGAAGACCAGATTATCACCTCTGATCCTTCGCAGATTTTACAAATTAAAAAAGCGCGCGAGGAGCTTCGTGACGCTCAAGCCTAGTCTATGGTTGCGCCTTTAATTACTGGTGCCCGTAAAATAACAAAAATAGCTAGTTCTTTAAATGAACCGTCAAACAGAATAGCAGGGTACAGACATGAGAGAAAAATAGGTGGGACTACAGATCTTAGGGCAGGTATTGCTTACCGAAGAAGTCAAAGAAAGGGAAATGAGGAGCAGAGAGACGGAAAGGTAAAAGCAATACGAAATAGGTTGCAATATCGCAACATGCTCAAAAAAACTGGGAAAGGAACCAGTAAATCAATAGGTAAAAAGGTAAGAGCTACCAATAGAGGACTTTTAACCTTAGGAAGTGTTTTGTATCCAATGGCACTGCAATCAATCTTTGCATTACTGGTGCTTTTAGCATTAGCTGTTGATGATAGTTGGTGGGGCTGGATTGATTTTGTTGAGGCGTCGCTTAGTATGGCAACTATATGTTGGGTTATAGCGACCATTTTAGGCACATACACTATGTTTATCGCATCCTTCATAATGGGAAAGTATCTTCATCATTGGAAAATTGTACTTGCTTTTATATTCTGCTTTAGTGCAAACTGGGTTCCTGGTATCCAGCTACTCCCCTGGGTTGGTATATGGATTAGTTTTATAATTCTCCATGAGAAGTAATGTTTATACCTAGCAACCCTTCCATCACCTCATGCTATTCTTAAGTTATATGTGGAACCTTTTTCTTTCTTCTGTCATAACATCTGCGTTTTTGCTTTTCATGGTGCCTACCGAAAATGCACACGCACAAACACTAAATCTTGCCGATCAAACAAACCCTTCAGCACTAGTACTTTCACCCCAATATCCTGAACCAAACGAAGCGGTGACCGCCACACTTAGCGACTACAGTGTAAACACAAACGGAGCAACTATCCGATGGTTTGTTGACGGAAAAGAAATCCTCGACTCAAAAAATGAGCGAGCTATTGATTTTTCTACAGGT
>Ga0209119_1002353_pt1 | contig 17461 bp, 10 predicted proteins | sample COG_03_FD_184747 | JGI IMG/M metagenome (GOLD analysis project Ga0209119, IMG submission 184747) | Pelagic Microbial community sample from North Sea - COGITO 998_met_03 (SPAdes) (version 2) | ecosystem: Environmental > Aquatic > Marine > Neritic zone/Coastal water | place: Helgoland, sampling... | reverse complement strand
CCAGCGCGGTGAGGTGTCCGATCTCCGCGGGAAGAGTGGAGAGTTTGTTGTGGCTGAGGTCGAGTGTCTCCAGCGCGGTGAGGTGTCCGATCTCCGCGGGAAGAGTGGAGAGTTTGTTGTGGCTGAGGTCGAGTGTCTCCAGCGCGGTGAGCTCGCCGATCTTTGCGGGAAGAGCGGAGAGTTTGTTGCGGCTGAGGACCAGCTTCGTCAGAAACGTAAGTCTGTATAGTAGAACGTTTGCTACGGATTCGGCGTGGAGCTCACCCCCCAGATCGAGTGTGACGTTTTTGGGGCTCGTGTGTTCGTATCTCAACAACTTTATTATGGTTCGCTCATACTGCCCCGAGTACGCTAGTATGTACGCTAGTATGTCCTCACATGTGGTGTCCAACCGTCGTTGTCGCTTAGCACAGGTGCATGCGAGATCTGGGTGCTTAGCATGGTAGGCGTGACCGAAGTGTGTAACGTCGTGACTCGGGCAGGGCGACATATTAATACTATACCGCACACTCCCTTTTATACTAACTGCCGTGCCCAGTACACGATATTACGACATCGGAGACCTACCTCATCTACGCTCAACGCATTTACAATCGAAGACCTAACGGTTACGTAGTATTGAAAATGGTTTCTACGGTGACGTGGAGACTAGTGCCAGTCGTAGCCCGGTGTCCGTACCTCCCCCACGCGCCTGCGTGGCAGCCACACCGAGGGGTAGGCGAAGGTAGCGATCAATCCAACTACGGGCGCGATGCCCGCTAATCGTGCACTCAATCCGACATTCGAAAGAGCGCTGAGATATCCATTCTGGCGCCGCTCGACCAACGCGCGCTGACTTTCGGTCACGACGTGAACTCCGCGGTGGTCGAAATCCGCGAGAAGCTCTCCATTTAACCCGAAGCGCCTACTACCCATTCCACGGTTTGGTGTCATGGGCCGATGAATGGAGACACCAAAGTCAAAGATAGCCTCGTTGAAGTTCATACGCAGCGCCTTGTCGCTGTGAGTTGAGACCATCGCCATGAGCCGCCGCCCACCTCTGAGGTATTTGTGTATACCGAATGTACTCCTCCCCCGACGGCATCCCCCCTTATCTACGACATTCGGTTTGAGCTCCGTGACCGCATCGGAGGATGTCATCCACATTTCAACATCGCGAAGCCGAGCGCGGTCGTCAACATCGTCCCAATGTCGCAATCCAGCGACTCGGGGACATCCCGATACGGCAGAAGTAGAGAGGACCCAAATCTGCTCACCCAACAGGTACCCCCGCCAGAAATTATGAAGTCGAGCGCACGCATCCTTCTTAATAGACGTACGCACCTTTCGCTTTTTACGAGCCATCCTTGCGCTCACCATCTAAGACCTGTATGAAGCAAAAATGTGCAGAATTCTATCGGACTCGTATCACCGAGCGGATTTCCAGCGATTGTCGCACGGTGGGCATGGTCCTCATTGGAGCAGCTCTGCACCGCTTCAAAGTGTTGTGCGCGTGTGGGCGATGGCGAGTATCAGAGTGCTGTATGATTTTGAGACGCTAATTTCTAAGCGTGGTGTGAAGCGAATGTACACGATACCGATCGAAGTAGCATTTTTGATTCCGTCAACGGGGCGATGGTTTCACACTAAGATGTGGCCGTTCGAACCGTACGGTGATAATGTCGCTGGTGCGATTCGGGGGCTGAGGCACGTACGGGAAACTGCATCGATAAGTTGCATTCGTAAAATAGGAGGGTTATCGGAAGCGGAGCAAGGGAAGAGTATGGAAGACGTGGAGAGTGACATTTTGAATTTTCTTCCGGGGGGAACGGCGCTGACCTTCATGGCACATAACGGTAAAAGTTTCGACGATCACATTTTGAAGCATTGGTTTCCGAGGGTCGCTGAGGGGTGCACATTTCGTGATTCGCTAGCTCATCTTCGCAAGGTGGTGGAGCTTCCCACGTATTCGCTTCCGATTCTGACTCGATCGCGGCGTAAGGATGTCGATGGGTATATGCGCGATCACCACATGCCAAAGCTCTGCCAGCATCGGGCCCTCTATGATGTGGTTGCGCTGAATGCAGTGTTAGAGCACTATGGTAACCCGAGTGAAGAAGTTGATATGTTAACGAGCCGTTTAGAGAATGTGAATATCTCTGTGGCTACGTATGGGAAGTGGGAGGACGTGCGTGGGATAGGTAAAAAAACGGGTGATCGATTGCGAAAACGGTGGGCTTCACCTCGAGAGTTTGAGTTGGAGATGTCGAATCGCGTCGGTGAAGTAAAAGAAGTACTTCAGAGTTTAGGTGTCCGTAGGTACGTACACGTAATTGGTTTGTTAGTATAAGTGTATTTTCATTTCCAATACAAATGAATTATGGTTTGATTGCATTGGTGTGTTTATTCGCGCCGTTCGTGGAGTTGTTTGTCGTATGGTGTGTGTCGTGGGCCCTGACCGTGACGTATGGAAAGATGTCGGTGAGTGCGATGGTGGTCGTTTGCGTGTGTCAGCTAGTGTTAATATCGTGCGCGTTTGCGTGGATGTACAGTAATGAATGGTGGAGTTTGACGATGTGCATAGTGCCGGGGGCGATACTTGGCTGTGCGGCGTGTGTACTGACGTGCATTCATTGGTCTCGTGACAAGCGTACATCGGATAGTGCGGAGAAGCATGTAATGCAGGTGGAGGTGAGTATGATTCAGACGCACATCTTTCGTATTCTGAAAGTGTATGTGGAGAGTGCGATCGCAGCAGTTCAGCACACGATCACTGCGCTCGCAGCGGGTGGCTACGGGAGTATTGCGGTAGCTGTCTTCGTGGGTATCGTTTTGGTTCTCGCCGTGGTGTCCGTTGCGTTTTACGCAGTTTCGATCGGTATCGCCGACGCTACGACACTAACGAGCCAGTTGAACGATCCCACGACGACGCTCGGTCGTATTCGTGCGAAAGTCAACGTGGAGATTCCGTTGATCGACAAGAATCTGGACGTTGGTTTAATTCTGCTGGATCGCGTATGGACGTGGGGGTTAAGCATATGCGCGGAGGTGGTGTACACGAGTTATCAAATTTCGCGTTTCGCGTGGTCTATCTTTGTGCCGCTTGTCAATATCACAATCATCTTTTGGCGGGAGCTGTTTTGGAACACGGTTGGTACGGTGTACGCGTGTGGCACTCAGGCACTACGGGGGCAGGCGGCACATGGCGATTCGACGAAGGCAGATGTGTTCGATGGGACTATCGGGCAGTACATCGAGCGAACCGGTGGGTTTATGGTCGATCAGTTGATCTACGCATTTGACTCGTTGACTCTTTCGCCACCCGAAGTTCGAGGTGTGAATTCGACAGTGCCTATCGCGGGTTGGCTCCACCCGGATTGGAAGCCGAATACACGACCCGTGTACGACATGGTGCATCAAAGTTTAGTGGTGTCTCGTGATTTTTCATTGTGTGCGTGCAACAGCACGACATCAAGCGAATTGACAAAGGTGGTCTTCTTCACGACCTACGAGCCCGCGAAAACTACCATTTCAAACATGATATACTATGCGACGACGTTTTATATGACGTTGATTCGCATGCCCTTTCGTTTATTCGCGTACGGTACGTTTAGTGCGGAGTCGGTGTTTGAAATGGCACTCGCTTCGGTGTATTTCATGTCGAATACACTCGCTCTGAATGATCAGTTAGTAGGTCGAGCCTTTACTGGTTTGTTTGAAGTGGTGAATAAGGTACTGAGGGCAGTGGATTTAGCGCCGCTGATCACATTCAATGAAGCGCTGCCGTCGCGCGGTATATTTGGCAGTCTATCGAGCATATTCACGATACCATTAGCGATAATTGAGTATGGCGTTGGTATCGTGCTGTGCGTATGGGAGTTGATTCAAATGATCATCACCGCGGTGTACCACTCGTTTGGCGTGCTGATATATTGCGGGCCAACCCTGAGTGGTATATCAAACTGCAATACGACATTTGATCCTAGCCGAACCGCACAGGACAACAGTGGTCTCCCAGCGAGTGCATTCTATCGGACGCAAGCCTACACCGCTCGTGTACACGATGGTATTCATCGACATTTGACGATGAGCGACGCGGCGGAGTACGGGATGATGTCATTCGAGAACATGGCGTATTTTGTCTACTACTGCGCGGAGAAGGCTCGGTATGTGTTTACACTGAGGGGGACACTTTCACCGGAGACGTTCGAAACGATGACGATATCGTCGTGCACTGCGAATATCAACGAGCCTATGTCGTTCGTCTATCATTCCGCGTGCGGTACGCTGCAGCTACTATGGGGTCTCGTGAATATTCCCCGCAGCGTTCTGCGGCTGTTCGTGGGGTTCGTGTCGATCACTGCGAATTTAGACGGATCACTGACAACATTTGACGATTGGTCGAACGCGATGGGGTCATTCGCGGAGAGTTCGGTGGCGCGCGCGGCACCCGATGTGGTGAACGTAACCATCACACACGATGGTTCGGTATTGTCACACGATGGTGTCGCAGCGTTTCTCGCCAGGCCCTACTGGGAGTACAATGAGCGGGGCTGGCAGTTCGCACCCCGGAATTTCCCAGATGTGCACTTGGTGGAAGTGAGTGGTGTCGTGAGCGTCTCAGTGACGCAGAGTACGGCATGGCTGATGGACGATGAGTCGATCTACGCGTGCGAGTATGAGAGCGATCAGCAAGATGAAGTGAGTGAGCACGAGAGGGCGCTGGTGTTTAATCAGACGGCGCACTGTCCGGGGATGAAGCGACGATTAGTGATATGCGGCGGAGTATCATCGGTTCAGTATGCGAACACAATAGCGGCAGATTGCGAATTCGTAAAGTACAGTGGTGGTAAACTATTGACCGCAGGGACCGCAGGGACCGCAGGGACCGCAGGGACCGTAGGGAGTGGCTCAGATGGACTCATACGAGACGGTGAACATGTTCGCGTGTGGGATTCGAGCAAGGTTGAATGGTCGGTTCGTAGCGCGGACATGTCGAATCAAGGATTGATGACACTAGAGAATGGAGGCTGTGCGCTTCGGCTCTCTAGTGAATCGGGTCTAGTGTGTGGGCATGTCCATTCGGATCCTTCGTTATTTTACTTTGAGCGGAGTGGCTGGTCGCGCGATGATATACACATTAAAGTGAGCGAGAGTGCGTTTGGATTATTTGAGGTCTCCGCGGGTGTGTTTGAGATGGTCGTGACGGATGGGACTCTCGAGGCTACGGCGAGTACGGTGGCCCGCGGGTCGAACGTCCCGTGCAAGATGCGCAAGCGGCCGATTGAGTCTATATCTGATTCGGACATTTCGACGGCGCCGTCGACTGACCATTTGACACATGAATCGTGCACGTACTTTTCCGTGGGGGTGCGGGAGAGCGTAGATTCAATCGCAGACCGGGCGAGTAACGATCAGTCTCTCCTTCCCCTTTGGTACTTCAGCGAAAGCGTGAAGCGTTCATTGGACGAGTTCGTGAACCAAGAGACGACTTGGATGACCGAGGGCAGTCGAAGTTTCCTACGATTGCTAACGGCACTTCCAAAGTTTGTGCTAAGTGTGCCGCAGGTGATCATCGACGTGTCTCGTTCGACGAGCCGCGGTGTAGTCTTCGCGATCTCGGCATTAGTTGGGAAGCAGCCGTGGTTTCGGCGCGTTGGGGGTACTCTGGAGAGCATACCTTCGTCGGTGCCCATGGACTGCGATTGGGGGACGCGAACGATCATGAGCGAGCCATTGGTGGCGCCCGCGGACTCGTGCTTCATGCAAGAGGCGAGTATCCAGAAGTATCCGACATCTGAAGTCCTGGCGTATGGTCACACGCCATGGTACTTTGAGCACCTGCGAAGCATGCGAGCGCGAAGCTTAGTCTACCAGGACGCATACTCGACATTAGAGCGCTCCCTCGCGGCATATTCCAACGCGTGGCTTGGCTTATCCGGTGGGAGTGATCCCGGAAGTGCGTTCTATATACAAACGATCATTTCGAAGCCGTTCGTTCACATGCAGTTCGTCGATGAGTTCGCGGGGTTCCCACCGAACATTCTGACTGACGGATCCCACGATATGCGTCAAAATGACGACGCGGCGACTACGAGTATGTGCCCCGTGTACTATTGCCCCCCGCACGCGAACTACTACGAGTGCTCACTTTATCTCTCGTCGAAAACCTTTGGTGATGCGATACTTTGGTCGATTCGATCCTTGGATATCACAAATAAGCGATCGACATTTGACTTAGTTCCGTTCATTTGCTCGACGACGCGGTGGTACATGGCACTCGGTGGTCACGCGGCGGTGATCGTGCGAGAGATGGGCCTCGTGGGTAATCTCGTCATATACGATCTCGCGAAACTCACGCGTGGGTTCGCGGCGCTCGGGCGGACACTGAATACGCCGCTGATCTACGCGCAGCTCGTCGTGAATTGGCTCGGTACGCTGCTGGATCCCGCGAGTGCCCAAGAGGGAACGTCAATGACGTTTGATGCGTTTAAGAATGGAGCGCTCATGTCCGTGTACGAGTCCACATTTGAGCAAAATGAGCTCGCGTGGGATATCTTCGAAGGGGCCACCCACGCAGGGGTCCTCACACATCTGAATGAGCCGATCAAGGAATTAGGCGGAGCTATACGGGGTGCCCAACTAACCTTTGCGACGACAATCGCCGACGTCGTCTCATATTGTATACGAGTCGTCGGTGGGGCAATCATCACGAGTGTCCCAGGCGATGACACTAACGATTTCCTTCGTGATACATGTTGGTATGGGTATAGGCTCATTGAGACGTTCGAAGAGAATAACGGGTATGGATCACCGAGCTCCGCGGGCGGGGACTGTCGACTCGCTGGGTGGGACGCTGATCCACTCGTCGCTTGGATGGAATACCAGATTGATCGCATTTCAATGACACTGATCAACAACGCGGAGAGATCACGATTGCTACTCGTGGAGTTTAATCGCGTCGTCTTTAAGGAATCTCCAATATTTGGCCCACTTGGACTCTGGGTCGAAGAAAATGTATTGGCCTGCGATAACTTCCTCGCGCAATCCTTCGCCGACACCGTGCTCAATATCGATAGTATCGCCACAGATCTCGACGCCTTCATCGAAAATGCACTGAATGATTTAATTGCGAATCCACTGAATAGCGTCGTGAACATGGTCGAGGACGTCCAAGAGTCCGTGATGGACATCTTAAGGAAAATCGTCGACGTCTTCACGGGAGCGATGCGTGATCTCCATAGCACCATCGATCAGGCGATTTTCGGAGGGCTCGATGGTATTCTTCAACCGCTTGCTGGGAGTTCACTACGCATCCATATTAGGATGCCTCCAGGGATTCCAGATATTGATTTTTCTTGGAATCCATTCATTCACGTTATGAATGTACTGAATGGAGTTCGGAGCGTTTGGAATAATGACTTAAATCCCCTTCTTGCCGTTGGGGTCGCAGTAGACGCGACGATCGATGACATTGACGACATCGTGAACGCACTCTTCGATGGCGCAGCCCTTAAACAAGATCTCGTCAGGGTATGGGCTGAAGTGCTCAAAGTTATCGTTGTTACACCGAAGGAAAATTCACTTGGGGTCAATATGTACTCCATTGAGCGCGCCGACGTCAAAGTTGGGATCCGGGAGTCGGACAACGTTCCCTCGATCGAAGAAATATTCCAAGGTCAACGAACATACGAAGAGGGCGACGTGTACTTCAAGGATGTTTCCTTTTTCTCAGCTCTGCTTGATCGGGCGGCTCTTCCCAACTTCAAGGGTATTCCGTACGATCTCGCCGAAAACGCAGACGACTACGAGTTTGGCTTCGGCGTCTACCCACAGGATTTATCCCTGTTCATGACGAGCCCCGTGTACGCGGCGCTTCAATTGCAGCCGCTCACGGTGACGTACGCCGACGAGGAACTCAAAGAGAAAAGGTCTTTATTTGAACAGATGAAAAAAGGGGCAGAGGCGTACAAATCGTTCGTGCGGTTCACTTGCCATGGCCACGTCGGAGAGGGACCAGAGGGACCGGGCACAAATATCACAGATGAAATGAATGATAGCGTCGCAGATCAAACGTCATCTACGTCCACGTACACGTCCGCCCCCACTTCCGCTCCAGTATCACCGACCGCGGTTCCAACTTCCGCTCCGACTGAGTCGCCAACTACCGCGTCACCCACACTCGCGCCAACCGTACAACCAACACTATCCCCAACTCCAGATCTAATGGGGTATTGGCAGAGCTTACTTTATGAACTACGACCGGATGGACCCGGGATCTTCTCCCACCACATAATCGTTGGGTTCGTGCGTGGAGCTCAATTTCACCTCAGTGCGCATTCAATTAACGTACTCCAACAGTATTATACGCAGCCTTTAGCGATGGGTGGGTTCCTTCCAAATCCTTACCATGCTACTGCTCTGAGGTGGGCAGAATATTTCAAAGGGAGATCGATTAGTACCATACTTGAAGAAATGGCCGACGAAGACATCAGTCAGTTACCCGTCGACATCAACGGTGACCTACAAACGAAGGACAAACTCATTGTTCTCGCCGATTTTTTTACGACGGCTCCGAGTCCGGCTCCGAGTACGGCTCCGAGTCCGGCTCCGAGTACGGCTCCGAGTACGGCTCCGAGTACGGCTCCGAGTACGGCCCGCAGACGCTTACTCAGCGTGGACCCCCCAACGTACTGGGAGTGGGTTGAGATGATATCGGTGATGTATAGAGATCGTGGGTTACTGGATTCGAGCGTGGAGTGTGACAGGTCGATACTGATTACGCTACGGCGAAAGATCCCAACTCCATGGCACCACGATATCGTGTCGTGCTTGGATCGCAAAGTCGCGAGCGATTTACACGCGTACGAAACAAACAGCAGCGCCCCCTCGTCGATTCATTATGACAGCAGCGCGTGGTGGGCGCACGCGTCGAAAGTGTTGAAGCATGTGACGACACACGTGGATTATCCGAAGCATCTGGCATCGTTGGTGCGAGCACACTTGAATCCGACGGCGATAGCTGAGTGGACACGATCGAGATACCCGGAGCTGTCTCGTACGTTTCGAGCGGCACACATGAAGGCGAAGCACCACATGATGCGTAACGAAAGCGTGCGGGTTCCGAGGCATTTACTACACCCAAGTGTTCGGCACATCGCACACAACAGCACTCGTCACCGCGATGAACCGCGGAGTACACTTCTGACATACGCGCACAGGAGGTGGACACACAGAGATAACGCGGATCCATGGTTACACACGATGTATCCCATACAGCCGTTAGGTGCGGACGTACACGTTCGTAATCCTACGCTCGGACGGCGTCGTATACTATCTGTGGCGAGTGAGGCTAAATCACTGACTACGTGCATTCAGTGCAAGCAAATTGATGATCTGTGGGCGGCTATCGTCGATACGATCGACATGACTATCAAATCCTACCGTGGGACTACGTTGAAGAACGGAGGTGTCGTCGAGCCGATTGGCGTTCGTTTGGAGCGCGTAGCGTCGGATATAGCCGTGGACGCGGCGGCGTTCGCGGATACGAGCGGGGGTCAACCCATTGGGTTTCCTCTGCTCAAACGTAGCGCGGAGAGCCGCGGCGATGAGTACGGCTGGCGCTACCTCGCAAAAACCGATAACGTGATATTCTCCTCCGTTCAGCGGGCCGTTAGGGCGCGTGGCCTTAACACTACGATTGAAACTATCGACGTCGATGCTCTACTCGGCTCGTGTTCGACGAATGAAGATAATTCCGGTGGGATCTTGTTTAAGCGCTTAGATCGAGAAGGTGTCGCACAGGGTGCTCTGTGGGCCGCCGTCGCGTTCATCGGTACGCTAGCGATCGGTGGTCCCATAGGTGTCGTGTTCGAGTGGGTGGTATGCCCACTCGCAGCTGGTGGCGCGGGTCCTGTCCTTATGTTCCCAGTGGCGATTCTTAATTCAATCCACGTGCTCACAGCGGCATTTCTCGCCCACGCGGTCTATGTGACTATGGCGTACGGACAGCCACTTTGGTGCAACTTTCCATTGCCAGTCTTTCCGATATATCTCATGGATGACATAGTGAATGTCCTGCGGGAAAGCACACCGAGCTGCTTATGTCAGTGGTTTCCTTCGCTCGTCGACGAACTCTGCGATGCGACGTGCTGGTGGCCAACGGCGGAGCTTCCCATGTACAAACCTTGCGCGAGCGTCATTGACAACTACGGTCTTATCTGGGCGGTGACTCAACCGTTCGAGTGGGTAGCGTCTGCGCTGATATCACCGCTAGACATTGGTGCGATTGACGCCGAGTTGACACCGCTCGATCGAACGGAGCTGTCGTGCTACTACTACACGCTCGCGACTCAAACGGTTCTCGTATTCATGTGCTCCCTCGCCTTGTTAGTCGGGTTATTCGCGTTCGCGCTACAGTTGCCCATGGTCGCACAGCCCTTCTATGGAGCACACCTTAGCTTGTGGAACACGATTTCAATCGCGATGGGGCGATTTACGCTTCCTTCAATCGCAGTTGCAATCGAAGATAGTATTGAGACTAACAATAAAGAACACCACGACTAAGTGAGGCACCACAGCCCGTTCAGGCCGGAGGATCCTACGTATGATGGGGATTTGGCGAGCTGAAAAGCGGTCCGATGACTCGCATCAAGCATCGTCATGTCGATCAATGGGTGGGTCACGAGTACGTCGACTGTCTCGGCGTGCCCTAGCGCTGACGCGACGTGGAGTGCCGTCCGACCCTTAGACGCTGACGCTTGATTCACGTAGTTCCTGACCTCAGAGGGAGACATTTGAAAGTAATGGAGAAGATCGAAGATTTGAGCGACGATGGAATGGTGATTCGACTCCGCTGCGATGTGCAGCAATGTTTTACTATTTCCCTCGACGATGAGTCCCTTGACGAAAAGTCGTTTGGCCCGTGACGGCCTGGGGCCCAAGAACCCCCGCGTGAGCGCCCAGAAGCACTTCGCGTGACCGCGCGAAGCAGCTATGTGCAACGTGCCATGAGAGAGATCGGCACCAAAGTGTATGAGAATGTCAATGCAGTCATGAGCCTGGACGAGCGTCGCTATATCGAGTAGCGTTCGACGCCGCGCTTTGACAACATAGGTGCTGTTCACATTAGTCGCCGAGGGTAACATCATACGTAGCGCCCGTGGGTGTCCATGAGAAATCGCGTACCATAAGGCGGAGAGACCAAACTCGTCCGTCGCCATCACGTCAGACGCCCCCAACGCGTACGCCACACAAGCGTCGTTGCCAGCGGCAGCCGCATACATGAGCACGCTTCGTCCGCGCGCGTCGACCCGATGCAGATTAGCACCCTCTCTCAGTAGGATTTCAGCGCGACCATTGAAGCGTGAGGCGATGTGCACGGGGTAGATAGAGTCATCCGAGTATGGTGCATTCAGCGCGTCGGCGAGCAGCCCGCGGCTCCCCAGTAGAAAGACGTAGGACTTCAAAATCTCAATTGGCGCGCGTTCGATGATGTAGTATAGTATGCTTTTGCCCTTCCGCAGCGCGAGTAAATGGTGTCGACGCAGAACCCACGCGTTGAGTTCGATGTCGATGTCGACACTCACCCCACCCCAATCGCGACTCGCGATGTGTCTCAAGAGGGGGGGGTGTTGCGTCTCGACGATCGATGCTTCGAGGTCCACGAGTGTCCGGGGTGACACGCTAGAGCTCACAGCATCCTCGCACGCACGATAGAGTGACTCACAGACCCAGCGTGGCAACGTCGACACTAACGAGTGCGTCGCGACGTTGTCTCCCAAACCGTAGGACCACGCACGCTGGTTACCACGCACAGTAACTGTCCGTAGAGTCTCACGGAAATGATCGCAAAGAGTCTCAAATTGTAGCTCGCAGATCTTTCGTAGCTGAGTCAGCGTCTTTGCTTCGTGTAAATCTTCTTGAATAGCCATCGCTTCGTCACACTGTGGGTATGACATGCACGTTAGAGTCAACCCGGACGCGTCGGTCGTCCCCGCTGGGAATGGCGCCCGACCCGTTGACGCCCCAAGGACACGCCGCACGCGACACGAGTTACATACGAAGACACCGCAGCCGACACAGACGTACCCCGCATCACAGTCATCATAGCATACCGAGCATTCAATCGGAGATGAGAATGACATGACGATGTGATTATGCACCATAATCGCATCCTCATGGCCTCCACACCTAGTATTGAACGTATCGCACATGAAGTCATCGACAGTCTCTCTCTGAGTTGCCCAAATGACAGATGCCCGTGCGTCCTCGATACAGATCCCGACGCATGCGCCGCGATGAAGTGCCCACTGTGCTCGACGAACTATTGCTTTCTATGCCACGCTACCTTTCTTACGTCCAAAGACACACATGCGCACTGCGTCGAGGCCCATGGCACCATATGGCCGACTAAGGGAGTGAAACACGACGCCGAGATTCGATTGAAAGCCACGAGGCTCGTCGCGGTCTTAGATCAGCACCCCCACGACACCCACTCGAGTGCACTCAAGGCGACCTCAGATATACTCAACATGAACGCGCTACCCCGCGACTACGGGGCCATTCGGCGCCTGGCGCAGCCGACGCCGGGAATGCGCAAACGTAAACGTCAACCACATCTACGATTGGAAACGAAGATTTCACTCAAGGATCTGTCACTCGTACACATGGCGAAAAGCGGAAACTTCGTCGCGATCGAGCAACTACTCAGTTCATGCGATGGTACGCCAGATACCGCCTTCCCACGCTCCACTCTATTGGAGGCGGACGGCGGATTCAATATCGTACACGTCGCCGTCTGCAACGAACGACCTCGAATGCTCTCGTCCATTATCGTACACGCGAAAGCCCGCGGCTGCCTACGAGAAGCCATCGACACCAAAACGACCGCAGGGTGGACACCAATCTCCCTCCTCTGTGCGAAAGAGCACTCGGATATTAACATGCTCGAACAGCTACTTGAACACGACCCAGATGTCCTCAGTCGCTCTCCACTCATAGGTGCCATACGCTACGGGAACCCACGCCACGCGTGCCTCATTATCAATCACGTTCGTCACCACAAAGACAAACACTCTCTTTATCTTACGCTTCGGGAACAATCTCCACTGTACAAAGCGGCATTTCATGGACACCCCATGGTCGTTGAGAGCCTCATATCCGCACACGATGAAATGTTCGACACTCAGGCCATACGCTCTCGTTTCATTGACACTGGGAGAGCTATGCACGCCGCCTGCGCCTCGACGGCGACCACGAGTGCGTCCCGCACCCTCCTCCTCTGTGGCGCCAACCCCACTATCCACGATGCTATCACGGGTGATACCCCCCTCAAAATGGCCATCGCCAATGGGAAACTGGATATCGTTTGGCAGCTCACATATGGCCTACGTCTATGGCCCACCCATACACCTGGAATCGAACGACGCATGCTACAGACAACTGACGCCGCACTCAACGGCCCACTACACTGGGCCGTGATCTCTGGACATACTCAAATGTGCAACTCTATTATCTCTTTCGCTGCGCGCACGCTCACACAGACGGAATTTGAAACCTTTCTCAACTACAAAAATTACGACGGAGATACACCACTACTGCTCGCCGCAGCATACGATTGGTATGACATCGTCAACCTATTCGACAATCAACCATTGGTCAACTTTAACATCCCCAATTCGTCTGGCTACACACCACGCCGCTTGCTTCTCAGGAGCTTAAAGCCTGGATACTATATCGACACAGACCCCTCCTCTACATTTTGCATTCGTCGCACGCGTAGCTAGCACCTACTTAGTGGTAAGACTTAGACTACGAAGCAGCGAGTGTGCATACCCTTTAAGCAACGATCACACGAAACATACACTTCCGAGCTCCGACCATTGCACACAGAGCACGTCGTCGCGCTCCGAAACTGACCGCACGAAGAGCATGCCTTTGGCTTCGTTCCCAACTGCTGCTTCGCATACACAATAGTAGGGTGGAAGCGATCACCCGGTACACCACGGTTCGAGCGAGCAGACACGCGAACTGAGCTCGATGCCACGTCGAGGGCGAACACCGGAGCACTCACGGACTCGTCAGCGGACTCGTCAGCGGACTCGACGAACGCAGGAGCACTCGCGGTCTCATCAGTGGACTCGTCAGTGGACTCGTCAGCGGACTCGTCAGCGGACTCGTCAGCGGACTCGTCAGCGGACTCGGCGTCCGACTCCGCGATCGCGAACGCTGAGGCGAACGCAGAGACGAACGCCGGAGCACTCGCGGACTCGTCAGCGGACTCGTCAGCCGACTCCATGTCCCACTCGACGAACGCCGGAGCACTCGCAGACTCGTCAGCGGACTCCTCAGCGGACTCCTCAGCGGACTCCTCAGCGGACTCGTCAGCCGACTCCGCGATCGCGAACGCCGAGGCGAACGCAGAGACGAACGCCGGAGCACTCGCGGACTCGTCAGCGGACTCGTCAGCGGACTCGTCAGCGGACTCCTCAGCGGACTCGTCAGCCGACTCCATGTCCCACTCGACGAACGCCGGAGCACTCGCGGACTCGTCAGCGGACTCCATGTCCCACTCGTCAGCGGACTTCATGTCCCACGCGACGAACGCCGGAGCACTCGCGGACTTCATGTCCCACTCGTCAGCCGACTCCATGTCCCACGCGACGAACGCCGGAGCACTCGCGGACTCGTCAGCGGACTTCATGCCCCACTCGTCAGCCGACGCGACGAACGCGAACTTATCTTCGATCGTATATGATACCATCTCACTCCAAGTGGTCGCGACGTTGGAATGCCGCCGCGCAATAGATTCGAAATCGCGAACACGGGCGAAGCTCTCGAGCTCATCCTCAACCATATCGAAGTTCGAGAGCCATTGGAGTTCTCCGATGTTGAACATGCCGTAGTCGTTACCGTTGGCGTCCCACGCGCTCGATACGAAGATATCGAACATGCCCGGCCGGTCACCCATGAGGATATCGTCTACACGTGACATTCGATGGCGAGCTCTACGGTATGGGGGTGATGGGCGATGGGGCGATGGGGCGATGGGGGCGATGGGGCGATGGGGCGATGGGGGCGATGGGACGGATGGGAGCGGTGGTTGCGTCGGGGGGTGCGCGTCTTGTTAGATCTGTATGCTCGTTCGGTCCCTCGCCGCCCCATCGACACACCCGCGAGAGACCCACTGTTGAGGTCGGTGTCGAGTGAGGATGCAGAAATGCTGGTGAATGTGACAGCGAACAGCACAATAGTGATCGTCGGCTCTGACTCGATAAACTAATTAAAAAATAGTGATCGTCGGCTCTGACTCGATAAACTAATTAAAAAATAGTGATCGTCGGCTCTGACTCGATAAACTAATTAAAAAATAGTACCGTTCCTGACACTGTGCTTGAGGAAGACCTGACGGTATAAATATCTAGAGATTACTGACGTCGTTAACCCTATTGGTCCAGGTGGTTAGGATCTCCGCCTTTCACGCGGGAGACCCGGGTTCGAGTCCCGGATAGGGAATTTTTTTTAGGGTCGCGGAGGTACTAACGTGACTAAGATCTGAGTTAACACGACGACGAGAACGAGGATGTGAACGTAGTGCTGTTTGAAATTCTCGATGATTTCGCTTTCTCCCACAATAATCGATACGATCGTCACGACAAAGAATGGAAGCCAGTGCTGTACTGCCCCCCCTACGGCGCAAATTAAATTCGCACTCACGTAGCTAATTGTCAAATACATACCATGGAGCCTTTCGACGTCATGCCATGGTGACATAAATGAAAACGTCGAGGCGAACGCCACCGCACTCAGAATCCACAGTGCGTACCTCCGCCAACCTTTCGTGTAGCGCGCATGGGAAACCACCACGGAGGAGGTAAATCCAATCACTATGGGAGTTATGATCGATGCCACTTCTGTTTCGCCGCGAAATGTGCGACAGAACCACGAATGTGCTCGCGCGGAGCGTGATCCCAGTAACACAATCAGAACAATCATTATCGAGCGCAAAAACACGCGCCACTCATTTCCGGATCTACGCTTCACGCTAGTCCAAAATGGGATGAGCGGAGATCGTCTGCGCGCGCACTCCAGTCCGAATACTCCTAATAGAGCCGAGAGCACACATAGACACACGGCCGTGACCACATCATTCAATAAGCCCGTTTCGAGAACGGCGATGGCGATCGCGATTAAACTCGTCGGACTTAGTACCGATGACGGTCGACGCGCAAAGTTGTGAACACACACGCCAAATACGAAAGCGCCGTATATAGCGGCGGTGCGCGATATAGATTTATTTTGAGTGTAGTGCCAATCGATCGTATACGCGACGCGCGACATTTCCTTACGTCATATACCATACCACGTAAATAGTTTATAATGAGCCAAAGTGACATGGATACCGAATGGTCCTCGGACTCCTACGTCTTCTCCGTCCTGCCCAGCTCTTGACCAGGGTCGCCACACTTCGGTGTCACTCACTATGCCATGGACCTGTGACTTTATGGCAAAGCGGGCAGCGAGATCTACGCTTGAAAATGAAAATGGCGGGGGGTCCTCCTCCATTTTCAGGGTCTGCTTAACGTTCTCGATCGTGTCAGACGGCTCGATGTCGAGCCTGATTATCTTGCCGGTACGGGCAGAATCAAGGTGGTGAGCGGGCGAACTACGCTCGCATTTTCGATCAACTCGTTTGAACACCGCCGGGGCGTGTACGCTCCCGACATTCGCGGGATACGGCCCCACAAACAAACATCCGACGGCTGCTTCGATCATTAACCATTTTAGAACTAGATTTTTAACGGTGAGCTTCGCACACATTTTAATGCTTCGATGTACGCCGCGACCGAGGCGACGGAACTCCTGATCGTCGGAGATACTTGGCTCGAGCGTAGATCGCGTATTATTTTACTCTCGGAATCGGCTCCTATACTCGTTATTTCTCTACCAGCTGTTTCCACGATGAACTTAGCGTTTTCAAATATGAATTTACGACACAAGCGGTCACCAGAAAGGTCGTTGTGCTCCATATCATAACATGCGAAGCAGCCTGTTGATGACCCGCCAGAGTCTATCCAGGATTGTAATCTTCTATCAGGATCAGAAACAGGATCATACTCGCCGTCCGTTGCGTTAACGACCATGAACCAACAAGGGGAACATACACCTTCGTGCAGACGACATCGAAGGCTTGAACCGCTTTCACCGTACCAACTTTTTCCGAGCTCCGGTTTCTGTGCACATTCCAGATCCAATACAAACGAGCAGCACTTCTTTTCGTCAAGCACCACCAATCGTTTTAGCATTCGGGTCCATAGTATGAAGGTTGGTTTCGGCATTTGAGTGGTCGGTGTTCTACACCTAAGTACTTATAACTTTTCGAGTACAACCGTAGGTACAACCGTAGGTACAACCGTAGGTACAACCGTAGGTACAACCGTAGGTACAACCGTAGGTACAACCGTAGGTACAACCGTAGGTA
>Ga0209119_1002347_pt1 | contig 17491 bp, 12 predicted proteins | sample COG_03_FD_184747 | JGI IMG/M metagenome (GOLD analysis project Ga0209119, IMG submission 184747) | Pelagic Microbial community sample from North Sea - COGITO 998_met_03 (SPAdes) (version 2) | ecosystem: Environmental > Aquatic > Marine > Neritic zone/Coastal water | place: Helgoland, sampling... | reverse complement strand
ATCCGATGGCTGGACCGTTGAGACTCGCGACGGCCGACTCTCCTCCCAGTGGGAACACACAATGGTAGTTACCAGCACTGGTGTCGAAGTACTCACCGCCCGCAATGAAGAGCCCTACAAGAAAAAATAATCATGCATCCAAAAACCTATTTAGTGCCAATTTTCTTTGATGAGAAACGCTTTGTTGCGGATATAGAAAATCGCGACCCGATCGATGTCTTCCGCGGCGCATTAGGCTTCGCCAACAACCATTTCAACAAGCGCTTTAACGAGGGTGAAAATGTTCACCAGCTGGTTAATGAGCGGGCCCATTTTGCCGACCTAATTTTGCGCCATGCCTGGAACCGCTTTGAGTGGGATGCTGATATCAGCCTGATCGCGGTGGGCGGCTATGGTCGCGGTGAACTGCATCCGCACTCGGATATAGATCTGCTAATTCTAATGCGACGGGATAAACCCGATCGCTACCGCCAGAGTATCGAACAGTTTCTGACCTTTCTCTGGGACATCCAGCTTAAGATTGGGCACAGCACACGCAGTGTTTCACAGTGTGTCGACGAAGCCCGTGGCGATATCACCGTGGCCACCAACCTGATGGAAACCCGCCTCCTAGCCGGCAGCAGTGAACTGTTGGACAAGCTCAAAGCCAAAACTGGGCCGAAAAAAATCTGGGCCTCGGAAAAGTTTTATCAGGGTAAAATCGCCGAGCAGAGAGCCCGTCACCGCAAGCATGGCGACACCGAATACAACCTTGAACCCAATATTAAAGAAGCCCCGGGTGGTCTCAGAGATATTCAGGTATTTAACTGGACCGCAAAGCGCCACTTTCAGGTGCACCGCCGCTCACTATTGATTGCCGAGGGCTTTTTGTCCGAGGAAGAATACGCCACTGTGCGCGGGGATGAAGAGTTTCTCTGGAAAGTTCGCTATGGCCTGCACCTGATAACCGATCGCCCAGAAGAGCGATTACTGTTTGATTACCAGCGTAAATTAGCCGTCATGTTCGGCTATAAAGACAGCTCCGAACGACTGGGTGTTGAGAAGTTTATGCAGCGCTACTACCAAGTGGTTATGTCAATACGCGAGCTCAACGAAGTATTACTCAAGTATCTCGACGAAGCCATTTACCGCAAGAATAAAGTTAAACTGGTTACGCCAATCAATTCGCGTTTTGTCATCCGTGATGGCGATCTGGATACCGCCAACGAATCTGTTTTTGTAAAACACCCATCCGCCCTCCTCGAGATGTTTGCGATCATGGGTGAAAATGACAGCATCAAGGGCATCAGGGCGTCGGCGATCCGCCAGATTCGATTGCACCGGGGCCTGATCAATGACGAATTCCGCCAAGACCCAGAAAACCGTGCCCTATTTATGCGCATACTCAAGGCGCCCTACAAGCTTTCCAATCAATTGCAGCGCATGAATCGTTTCGGTATCTTGGGCGGTTACCTGCCGGAATTTGGCAAGATCGTCGGCCAGATGCAGCACGATCTCTTTCATATCTACCCAGTTGATGTGCACACTCTAGAAGTGGTGCGCAACGTGCGGCGTCTAACCATACCTGAAGTCGCCGCCAAGTTTCCTGTGGCCTCCCATATCTATAAAAACTTCAGCCGCCGCGAACTAATTGTTATCGCCGCCCTGTATCACGACATTGCCAAGGGCCGCGGCGGCGATCACTCCCTGTTGGGCTCTGCAGATATAGCGGACTTTGCCGAGCGCCACGGGCTGCAGCCCCAAGAGATCGAATTGCTTAAATGGCTGGTGGAAAATCATCTATTGATGTCCACCATTTCCCAGCGTGAGGACACATCTGACCCAGAGGTAATCCATAAGTTTGCCACCCATGTAGGCGATCAAATGCATTTAGATTATCTCTACGTGCTAACCGTTGCCGATATCAACGCCACCAACCCGCGCCTCTGGACCGAGTGGAAAGGCTCGCTGATGCACAATCTCTACTTTGAAACCAAGCGTGCCTTGCAGCTGGGAGATGTCAGACCTGCTAGTCGCGCCGCCTGGGTCAGTGAAGCTAAAGATGCAGCCCTGCGTGCCCTTATGGCCGACAATATCGACAGTGACCAGGCCATCAATGTGTGGCGCGATGTGGATGAAGACTTCTTTTTACGTGAAAGCGCTGAAGATGTGGCTGAATTTACCAAGGCCATTCTGGCTAGCCAAACTCCTAAAAAAGCCGTTGTCCTGCTCAAGGATGTGGGTGTAGAAATACCCGTAGCGACGCAGATTTTTGTCCACTGTAAAGACCGCGACAATAACTTCGCAATTATTGCCGCCGCACTAGATCGGCTCAATCTCAATATTCACGATGCCCGCCTGCACACCACCAGCGATGGCAGTGCCTTCGATGTTTTTTATGTGCTCGACGAGAAAGATCAGCCAATAGGCAAAGATACCTCGCGCTGTAGCAAAATCGTTAAAAGTCTCGATCAGGCAATTTCGAATCCCACCGAGATATCCTCCGACACCACCCAGCGCACGCCGCGACAGCTGAAAAACTTTGCCCTAAAAACCACAGCCTCGCTGCGTCAGGATACGGAAACCAACAGCTCGATACTTGAAATAATCACACCGGATCGACCCGGTCTGCTAGCTCATTTGACGCAGATATTTGTGCGCTTTGAACTGCGCGTGCTAAATGCCAAGATTTCGACCCTGGGGGAGCGCGTTGAAGATATTTTCTATCTTACGGATAACAATTTTGAGCCGCTCAGTGACGATAAACTGAGTGCCACACTGACCAAGGCAATCGCCACTGAACTGGATCAGCGTAACGAAGAAGAAGGCCAAGAGTACAAACTGCGCAAGATGAAAGTGTGGAATTGAGTGGCAATAGCTACAGACAACGTTGATCAAGAGTAAACAATGAATTCAAAATTAGATTTACTACACCCTTACCCCTTTGAGCGTCTCAAGGAATTAATGGCGGGCATAGCGCCCCCCGCCCATCTGTCGCCCATAGCCCTGTCCATCGGCGAGCCCAAGCACCAGTCACCGGCCTTTGTAAAACAGGCACTAATCGACAGTGTCGACCAGATCGCCGTCTACCCCACCACAAAGGGTAGTCAGGCACTGCGCCAAGCCATCTCACAATGGTGTACGACGCGATTCAAACTGGCTCATAACAGCATCAACCCGGAGCAAAATGTGCTGCCGGTCACCGGCACCAGAGAAGCGCTATTTGCCTTCACTCAGGCAGTGGTGGATACCAGTGCAGTAGATTCGTTGGCCAAAACGCCGTTAATAGTCTCGCCCAATCCCTTCTACCAAATTTACGAGGGAGCCGCCCTCCTGGCTGGTGCTGAGCTGCACTTTTTAGACTGCACATTAGACAATAGCTTTATCCCAGATTTAAGCACAGTGCCTGAAGAAGTGTGGCAGCGCTGCCAATTGTTGCAGATCTGCACCCCAGGCAACCCAACAGGCGCTGTCATGAGCATTGAGCAACTGCAGCAGGCGATTAACCTGGCCGACCAGTACGACTTTATTATTGCCAGCGACGAATGCTATTCAGAAGTCTATCTCGACGAAGAGAACCCGCCCCCAGGTATTCTTGAAGCCTGCGCTGCAATGGGTCGGCATGACTACAGCCGCTGCATCGCTTTTCACAGTCTCTCAAAACGCTCAAATCTACCCGGCCTACGCTCAGGATTTGTCGCCGGTGACGCCAGTCTGTTGCGTGATTTCTTGCGCTACCGCACCTATCACGGCTGCGCCATGTCCATGACTACTCAGATCGCCTCAACAGCGGCCTGGAGTGATGAGACACATGTGATCGACAACCGCCGTCAGTACCGCGAGAAGTTTGCCGCAGTCACGGAGATTCTCGGCGACGTACTCAGCTTCCCAGATCCTCAGGCGAGCTTTTATCTGTGGCCGGAAACACCCATTGATGACACTGAATTTGCCGCCGGCCTCTTCGCCCAGCAAAATGTCACACTGTTACCCGGGCGCTATTTGTCTCGGGATACTGACAACGGCAATCCCGGTAAAGGACGGGTGCGCATGGCCCTGGTGGCTGAAACTGAGGTCTGTATAGAAGCCGCTCTGCGCATCAAACAGTATCTTCAGAGCCTCGCGGACTGAGGCGTTAGACTTGCTAGGGAAGTGGAAATGTTAAAACAACAGCGCGCTGACTACATACTCAAAAAGCTCAATGAGATCTATCCAGAGACACCCATACCTCTGGATCACAAAAACAACTTTGAGCTACTAGTGGCTGTATTACTCAGCGCCCAGTGCACTGATATCCGTGTCAATCAGGTTACGCCGGCACTGTTTGCCCTGGCCGACAATGCCTTTGATATGCAGCATGTGCCCCTCGACAGCATCTATAAAATTGTTCGTCCCTGTGGTTTGGCGCCGCAAAAATCCAGTGCCATTTCAGTGCTTTCAAAAATGCTTGTGGAGCAGTATGACGGCGTAGTGCCGGATGACTGGAAGGCCTTGGAGTCACTGCCGGGGGTCGGCCATAAAACCGCCGGTGTAGTGATGTCTCAGGGCTTTGGTCATCCGGCATTTCCCGTGGACACCCATATCCACCGACTGGCTCAGCGCTGGGGTTTAACCAAAGGCAAAAGCGTCACCCAGACCGAACGGGACCTAAAGAAACTCTTCCCCAAGGAAACCTGGAATGCACTGCACCTGCAGATTATTTTTTATGGCCGAGAATTTTGCAGCGCCAGAGGCTGCGATGGCCGCGTCTGTGAAATTTGTACCACCTGTTACCCGAATCGTAAAAATCCCTTTGTTGCTCATAAGCCTTAGCGCTTAATCTATAGCCCAAAGGCCCACAGCAGCATAGGCGCGGTAGGGCCTCCACTGCTCCGCGCCGGCCAGCAAGGCTTGTGCACTCTCAGCCTTAGCCGCACGGATTAAGCCGACATCGGTTTCTGGGAAAGCGTCATCATCCATCCCCAGACGTATGGCCAAATAGCCGCAGGTCCAGGGGCCAACGCCGCGCAATTTAAGCAGAGCGCTCCTAAGCTCAGGCCAGGGCATAGACAGGTCCAGATCGTCATCGACAATGGCGGTTGCCAAGGTAATCAGCGCCGCTACCCGTGCCCCTGGCATACCCATATTAGTCAGATCCGCAGTGATCACCGCCTCTGGTGTCAGCTGCCCACAGCGCTCGACAAGTCGTCTCATAATGGTATTAGCCGCCGCCACAGTGACCTGCTGACCAATAATGGTGCGCAGGCAGAGTTCAAAGGGATCCCAGCAACCCAGAGGCCTAAAACCCATAGTCTTAGCCAATGCCGGGAGATGAGGCAGTAGTTGCTGGTAAATTATTTTAGTGCAGAGTTGTGGCCGAAATATCCGTGATACACGAACAACCAAATCATCGAACTGATCCTCTGGCAGATCGGATTTAATCTGCAACAAACCCCTCGGCTCGTCGTAAGTGACTCGGACCAAGCCATCTCGATAAACCCGTTGATAATGATTATTCTCAACAGATTCAAACTCAGGCACCAGACGAAACGACAAGTAATGCAGCAGCTGTTGCCAGGGAAAAGGCTGCACCACCTGTAACTCAATCATCCACAAGCACCCTGCGTTCCAGGTCTATCAGCGATCGTTTTCTTGCCAAGCCCCACTTATAACCCGCTAGACTGCCATCGCCGCGAATAACACGGTGACAGGGAATCGTGATGGCGATTTTATTATTAGCGCAGGCACTGGCCACGGCACGCACCGCTTTCGGTTTACCGATGCCGTTAGCCACCTCGGTGTAAGACTGCAAGGTGCCAGAGGGAATGCTTACCAAATAGTCCCAGACCATACATTGGAAAGCGGTGCCACGAATGTCCATAGGTAAATCCAACACTCGGACCTTACCCTCTAAAAATTCATTAAGTTGAGCAATCCATTGATCAAACTGTGGCTGAGTTTCAATTGGCATGGGCTGAAAGCTAGCCTTGGGATACTCCAGATTAAGCTGAGCCAGCAATCGATCAGCAGCATCATCAAACTGCAAAAAGCAGATACCACGATCGGTGGCGCCGATCATCACAGGGCCCAGAACAGTCTCCGCGGAAGCATAAGAGATCAACTCATCGGCGCCGCCTCTGCGATATGTGCCGGGGGTCATGCCCATATGAGTATCGATTTTTTCATAGAGTCGGGAGCTCGATTCATAGCCAGAGGAATGCATTGCATGGGTAATATTACCCTCTGGTTTTAGATGGCTTTTTAAACTGTCTTTAAACATCCTGATGCGGCAACCATCCTGATACTTTTTTGGCGACATGCCCACTGCCGCTTTAAAGCTCCGCTGAAAATGACTCGGGCTCATACCAGCTTGCTCGGCCAACAGGGCCAGAGTTAACCGTTGCTGGTAATGTTTCTCTATATAGCGACAGATCTCATGCATCAGATTATGTCTCGCATCTATATTTGCATCTGGCTGACAGCGTTCACATGGGCGCAACCCATTCTCACGAGCAGCTTCCTGAGAAGCATAAAAACGCACATTCTTGCGCAGTGGTGTGCGAGCTGCACAGGACGGCCGACAGTAAACACCGGTGGTCAGCACCCCATAAAAGAATTGGCCGTCACGGTTGGAATCTCGATTTAAGACCGCTTGCCAGTATTGATCAAAATGCTTATCCATAAACTTTATCCTGACACTTATTGAGGCAAATAACTATTGCCCATCAACAGCCGCACAACACTCCGTTTCCTGCGATCAATTAAAACCATAATGTGATTTTTTGAAAGCCGCTTTTTTGCTATGCTGCAGAACGACAAAACACAGGGAGATTGCTGCATTGGTTACCCTCTACGGGATTAAAAACTGCGATACCATCAAAAAGGCACGCAACTGGTTAGCTGACAATGGTATTGAATACCGCTTTCACGATTTTCGCGCTGACGGCATCGACCCAGCAACCATAGAGCAGTGGATTGCCGAGGCTGGCTGGGAAACTGTTCTCAACCGTCGCGGTACCACCTGGCGCAAGCTGGAGCCAAGCATTCAAGAAGCAACCAACAAAGATAATGTTGCCGCCCTACTGGTGGAACACCCGGCGATGATCAAACGTCCCGTATTAGATGTAGACGGCCATATCACCGTGGGTTTTAAAGCCGATCACTACCAAACAATTTTTAATTAATCATTTAGACCAACAAAAGAGAATTAGCATGAGTAATCTGTACAGTTTCGCCATTGGCGTTGGCAGCAAGAATTCTAAAGGCGAATGGCTGGAGGTGTACTACCCGCAGCCACTGTTAAATCCAGAGCAAACTCTGAGAGATATTGTCGCCGTGACTCTAAGATTGACCGATGGCGATATGGAACCCAGCGTCGAGCAATTGGCGGCACTGCAATCGGCCCTTAAGCAGAATGGCTACTCTGAACTGGCAGACAGCGTTGCCTCGCTGGCCGCCTCAAGCCGCCCAGTCGTGGCAGTGGCCTTCGCCGAAAACACTGCACCTACAACCGTACCTCAGGGCTATCTGAAACTGCATTTGCTCTCGCACCGATTGGTTAAGCCTCATGGAACCGATCTAACTGGCATCTTCGGTGTATTGAAAAACTGTGCCTGGACCAGCGTTGGTGCCATCGATATCGAAGAGCTGCCCGCACGCCAGTTGGAGGCCCGTCTGGCTGGTCAGCCAATCTCTGTGGACTGTGTGGATAAATTCCCCAAGATGGTGGACTACGTGGTTCCCAGCGGTCTGCGTATTGCCGATACCTCGCGGGTACGTCTTGGCGCCTATGTGGGGGAAGGCACCACTGTGATGCACGAAGGCTTTATTAACTTTAACGCCGGTACCGAGGGCCCGAATATGATCGAAGGCCGTGTTTCCGCTGGCGTATTCTGTGGCGCTGGCTCCGATATAGGCGGCGGCGCATCGATTATGGGCACCCTTTCCGGCGGCGGCAGCATGGTTATTGCAGTAGGCGAGAAATGTCTGCTTGGCGCCAATGCCGGTCTTGGTATTCCCCTCGGCGATCGCTGTACCGTTGAAGCTGGCCTCTATATTACCGCCGGCACCATTGTCACCATGCTGGACGACCAAAAGCAGGCCAGCGGCAAGATGAAAGCCCGTGATCTGGCGGGTAAAAGCGATCTGTTATTTAGACGCAACTCGGTCAGCGGTGCGGTTGAATGCCTGACTAACAAGAGTGCGGTTGAGCTCAACGCGGCGCTGCACGCTTAAAATCGCGCTTAACATCAACAAAAAAAATGGTGAGGAGTTTTGCTCCTCGCCATTTTTTTGATCTTAATTATTCCTCAGGTCCAATTAAGCGCCCAAAATACTCTGCCCACAGACTCTCACCACATTGCCATTAATACCCGCAGCCTGAGGGCTAACAAAAAAGCCAATCACTTCAGCCACATCAATAGGTAGTCCACCCTGCCCCAATGAGGAAAGCCTGCGGCCCATCTGTCGAGTGACAAAGGGAATCGCTGCAGTCATCTGAGTTTCAATAAAGCCCGGCGCCACAGCATTAATGGTTATACCCCGCTCGGCACAGGATTCAGCGGAAGTCTCGACCATGCCAATTACCGCCGACTTAGAGAAGGCATAATTAGTCTGTCCAACATTGCCCGCAATACCACTGATCGATGCCACACCGACAATCTTGCCGCCATTATCCAGCAGCTCCGTTTCCAGTAGCGCAGCGTTTATCCGTTGCACACTGCCGAGATTCACCTGCATCAGCATATTCCACTGGTGATCGGTCATACGCGATAACATCTTATCTCTGGTGACTCCGGCATTGTGAATAATACCGTGCAGTGACGAGGTCTGAGCGGCACAAAAGTCTCGCAAAATAGTTGCTGCGCCATCACTGGTAATATCCAGCGGCAGTGCCAACCCACCTAATCCCGCCATCGCTTCAGTCAGTTCTTTTTCCGCCTGAGGCACATCCACGCCAATCACAATTGCGCCATCTCGGGCCAGCACCTCGGCAATAGCCAGGCCGATACCCCGGGCTGCACCAGTGACTACAAGCGTCTTGCCCTGTAATGGCCGCTGCCAATCCGCCTCCATAGTGGCAACTGGCGTACTGGCGGTTAATATCTGTGCATTCATAAACGCCGAGCCCGCCGAGAGCAGAAAGCGGATCGGAGCCTCTATAGCCGCGTCGCCGCCGTTGTCGACCAATAATAAATTAGCCGTAGAGCCATTGCGGCCTATCTCTTTTGCCAGCGATTTTATAAAACCATGGAGACCGCGCTGCACAGCACCCTGCTCTAAATTAGCTGTAGCACTGGGCTTTAGGCCAATAACAATGACTCGACCGCAGGATGGCAGTGACTTGATCTGTTGATGAAAAAAATCATAGAGCTCTGCGCTTTGCTCTGCCGTGGCAATGCCCGAGGCATCGAAGATCAGGTGACGTTTTTCGCTTACCTGAGGGTCACTGACCTGCATCGAAGTAGCCTCCAAGAAGGATCCAATTTGCTTCCCATACAAGGATCCCAAACTCGCCCCTACAAGCACCTTCCCACTCAATATATGCGGCTGCTCCCGGTCCTCACGCACTAGGGTTACAGGCTCTGGCAGCCCCATTGCGGAAAAGAGTTTTTTTCCCAGTGCCGAGTTGGCGAGTTCTAAATAGGTATCAGACATTGTTGTTTTCCTAGTTCAAATAAATATGGCGCTCATTCTACTCTCAACGGGGATAATGGGATTGACCGCAATGACAGTATTTTCCATCGTTATAGTCATTGGCTTATGCAGCCTAATCACCTACTCTGAGCATTATCTCTACACAACCAACAACCACTAAACCACTGGAAAGCCATTATGACCGAGATTCGCAAAGTAGCCATTGTCGGCGGAAGCAGAATTCCCTTTGTGCGCAGCAACACTTCCTACAGCGACGCCAGCAATATGGATATGCTCACCGCCGCCCTAAAGGGTCTTGTGCAGCGTTTTGATTTAGACGGTGAACGTCTTGGGGAAGTCGCCGCCGGTGCAGTAATGAAGCACTCCAGAGATTTCAATTTAGCCCGAGAAGCCACTTTAGACTCTGGCCTATCCCTGCAAACCCCAGCCTATGATGTACAGCAGGCCTGCGGCACCGGCCTTGAAGCCGCTATCTTGGTAGGCAACAAAATTGCTCTGGGGCAAATTGACTCTGGTATTGCCGGTGGTACAGATACCGCCAGCGATGCACCCATAGCCCTCAATGAAAAATATCGCAAAATGGTACTGCGCCTCAACCGTGCCAAAACCCTAGGCCAGCGTCTAAAAGTACTGGCCAGCATTAGACCCAGCTTTATGATCCCCGCTATACCGGCCAATGCCGAGCCGCGCACTGGGTTGTCCATGGGTCAGCACTGTGAGCTGATGGTTAAGGAATGGGGAGTGAGCCGTGAAGATCAGGATCAGCTGACCTTTAACAGCCACCAGAATTTGATTGCAGCCTATGACCGCGGCTTTTTTGATGACCTTATCCAACCGTTTAACGGTGTCAGCCGCGATGGCATTATGCGTGATACGCCTCTGGAGAAGTTGGCAAAGCTCAAGCCCGCCTATGACCGCGAAAATGGCACATTGACCGCGGCCAACTCAACCACCCTCACAGATGGCGCTGCCGCTGTACTACTCGCCAGCGAAGACTGGGCCAACCTTCGCAACTTGCCGATTCAGGCTTATCTCACTCACAGTGAAGTGGCTGCGGTGGATTTCTATACCCAGGGTCAACAGAGTGAAGGCCTGCTTATGGCCCCAGCGTACGCCGTGCCAAGAATGTTAGCCCGGGCTGGCTTAACCTTGCAGGACTTTGATTTCTATGAGATTCACGAAGCCTTCGCCGCTCAGGCGCTGTGCACCATGAAGGCTTGGGAAGATGAAGACTTCTGCAAAAATAAATTGGGACTCGATGGCGCCTTGGGCAGCATCGACCGCAGCAAGCTCAATGTGAATGGCTCCAGTGTTGCTACCGGCCACCCCTTTGCCGCAACCGGGCCTAGAATCATTGCCACATTGGCAAAACTGCTTGAGGAGAAAGGTTCTGGGCGTGGTCTAATTTCAATCTGCGCTGCTGGTGGTCAGGGTGTGACGGCGATTATTGAACGCTAATAGCCGCTGGTAAAACCTAACTCGGTCACGCATATAAGTAGGCAAATTGGAGCGCTAAACTGAAAGTTTAGCGCTCTATAAACGAACACTGTGTCCGCTCTTCTAGCATAGTGATACAGACTTTATTCAACGCCAAAAAAAACGGGCAGATCCAAAGAATCTACCCGTTTTAACTTTTGCCCTACATTGCACTATTCTTATTATTTTTGGTAATGCCCCTCTGAGTCCATGGTTTTCTTGGCAGCCTCTTAGTGGACTGTCTCAAGACCTAACCATTCCTGCATGCGTTTAAGATAACGCCTCGAGAAAACTGGAACTTTGGCAAAGGTGCCAGCCACTTGCTAATTCGTGCCAAGGTTAAAGCTTTGCTATTGCATCAACTTTCAGCTCAACCCTAGGAACAGATCCACTCTCCTACTAATTACCTATGTTGCTGTTTTTATGGATTAAATCCGCAAATTGCCCCAGTAGCGCCCGGGGCAAGGTATGGCCCATACCCTCAAAGCGAACCAGCTCCGCACGGGCAATATGTTTAGCCGTATCTATGCCACCGCTTACCGGTACCAATACATCCTGATTGCCGTGAATAATCAATGTGGGTACCTTGATGGCGTTGAGCAGCGCTACCCGACTAGGTGAGGTTCTAATAGCGCTGATCTGGCGCATATAACCGGCAGGATTACTTGAGCGTTTATGCTCAGCAATCACCTGTGCTCGAATCTCATCATCACTCATGGGATAGGCTGGGCTGCCAAGCATCTGCCAGATTTCCACGGCGATATCCAAAGGCGTCTTGTCTTTTGAGGCGGGCTGAAGCATTTTTAAGCTGACCTTTAAGGAGGCCTCCCCTTTTCCACGTTCACCACTGGTGGACATTATCGAGGTCAAGGACAGCACTCGGTCAGGATAGCGGCCAGCGACTATCTGACTGATCATGCCGCCCATGGACATACCAACCAAATGTGCCGCGGGAATATCCAGGGCATCTAACAACCCCACAGTATCGGCGGCCATATCATCTAAGTTATAGGGAGCCGACACCGGGATAGCAAAATACGATTTCAGCAGCAGGCGAAAAAAACCCGGTGCTCTGACGCCATCAAATTTATCGCTGAGACCAATATCACGGTTATCGAAACGAATAACCCGAAAGCCTCGATCGACCAACAGTTGACACAGCTCCAGAGGCCAGCGCACTAGTTGATTATAGAGTCCAGCGACTAAAACAATCGCTGGGTCCTCGGGATTGCCGAAGGATTCATAGGCGATTTTTAGCCCGTTGCACTGGGCATATTGAGTGTTGCCTGCTTCAATCATATTTAACTCACCTTAGCATTAGGGACTAATTGGGCTCTAAACACGCAACTCGCGACGTAGAATTTTACCCACTGGCGATTTCGGCAACTCATCCATAAAGGCCACATGCTTGGGCACTTTGTAGGCGGTTAACTGCTCGCGGCAAAAGTCTTTCACTTGCTGGTCAGTGAGATCGGGATTGGTGGATACGACAAATAGCTTTACCGCTTCACCGGTTCGCTCATCGGCAACACCGACTACTGCACATTCAACTATATCCCTGTGACCATAGGCCACATCCTCAATTTCATTGGGATAGACGTTAAAGCCCGAGACAATCACCATATCTTTTAAACGGTCGACAATCCTCACCATTCCGTCTTTATCCATCACCCCTATATCACCGGTACGGAACCAGCCATCGGCATCAATCGCTTCAGCGGTAGCCTCGGGACGATTCCAATAACCCTGCATCACATGGGCACCACGGGTGCAGATCTCACCGCGCTCGCCATTGGCCACTGATGCGCCTTCAGCATCAATCAGCTTCACTTCTTGATAGAGCAGAGGCGCGCCAACAGTGCCGATTCGACTTCTATCTGGTCCATTACAGGCCAATACCGAGGTAGTTTCTGAGAGGCCATAGCCCTCAAAGGCACGAGAACCGGTGCGTGCTTCCCACTCGTCCCCCACCTCTTTAACCAGGGCGGCACCGCCAGCAATAATGCCGCGCAACTTGGAGAAGTCGATCTCATCAAACTGTGGATGGCGCATCAGCCCCTGCAACAGTGTAGTGATGCCGGCCATGGTGGTGAACTGGTGCTGTTTCATGGTGGCGACCATGGCGTCGATATCCCGTGCATTGGGAATTAACACCGAGTGACTGCCGCCAACAAAACCACCCACCGCATTCATGGTGAAACCAAAGACATGGTAGAGCGGCATCGGCGCAATCAGCAGATCCGGCTCCCCTTCGATAGCAAAGCGAATACTCAGCTTAGACATGCGCAAGCCACTAAAGACATTGCCGTGACTTAAAATCGCCCCCTTAGAGGGTCCGGTGGTACCGCCGGTATATTGCAGCACCGCCACATCAGCCATGGTCGCCAGATTTTTCGGCAACTGCTTATCAGCCCCCAGTGCCAGTGCATCGTTAAAGGCAACCAAGTTGCTTAAGCTGCTATCGGGCAGGCTTTGAGCCTGGAGTAAATCTGTTGCACTGGTGGCAATCACCGTCTCGACTCCAGTCTGCGGTATCACCTGTTCAGTGACCGGCAGCAGGTCAGAGAGCACCACCAATGCCTTGGCACCGGAATCATTAAACTGGTGGAGCTGCTCCCGGGCGGTATACATGGGGTTGGTATTAACCACCACCAGACCGGCGCGCAATATGCCCCAGATAGAAATTGGATATTGACTGATATTGGGCAGTTGCACAGCTACGCGATCGCCGGGCACTAGGCCGCAGTGATCAAGCAAATAGCAACCGAATTGACGACTCAATAACTCCATATCCGTAAACGATAGGGTCTGACCCATACAGGTAAAAGCCGGGCGATCACTGAACTCTTCGCAGGCGCGATTAAAGGCATCTACCAGACTAATAAAGCCATCTTCGGCATTCAGTTCTACCAGTTTTTGCTCGGCAAATGATAATGGCGAGGCGCTAGTTGCGTTATTCATATAGGTTCACTTTTATTTTTTAGTTACTACTTTGTCCCTGGTGCAAGAGCCCTGACCTTGAAGACTTCTAGTTTACTCTCAGCCCTGAGACTGACCCCTGCCGAATGCGACATTTAGAGCTGTTACTGTGCCACTTTGTCTAGGCGCACAACGCCGATCGATTGTTCACCTGAAGCCACATAGAGCAGGTAGATCTGGCCATCGTCATCAACAAATATATCCGGATCACGCAAATCATTAATGGGCTCGCGAGTCTCGCCACGGAGAGATGCCTGCACAGGCAGCTCACTGCCCTGCCAGGGCTGTTCCGGGCGCATTAGTTCAACCGGATAGGTTGGCACCCAATCGTTCCAGTCAGAGGACGAGAGGCTGATAGTTGAGGCCAATAACCGTTCAGGTGCATCACCCACCCGCGACCAAACCACGGTTAGCTGATCATCTTGCAAGAGCACAGCGCTGTGCCGTGCATCATTGCCGAACAGAGATTTTCGCCGCGGCTGATAGTCGCCGAGTAATTCATTGCTGCGATAGAGAATACCGGGAGCGGCTAAAAAGTAATATTGGTCTTGATGGGCAAAACTGCGCAGATAGACCCCGCCAAGCTTTTTCTCGCCAGTTCGAAAGTCGAGTCCATTAGTGGATGTCGCCACACCACTAACCTGTGAAAGGCTGTCGCGCTGACCATGGAAAAACATAACAATCTGCTGGTTGGCCTGGTCTATCACCACTTCCGGACTGGCAATATGGGCTTTGAGGCTCTGGCTAGCGGCTATGCCCCGCTGCTGGCGAATCTCCTGATCGGTAACCAGAGCCTGATAGACCGCCAAAATAGAATCTCTAAACAGATAAATCGACACCGCATCCCAGAGCTCGGCAAGTCCCTCAGCTAAACTGAGACGCGGAATACTCTCAGTAGGGAAACCGGAATCCGTCAGCGCCAGTGCTCCCGGCTCATAAATTGACCAGGGGCCCTCGACGGCATCCGCATAGGCCAGACGTATAAAATCCCCTTTATGGTGGGAAAAATACAGATAGTAATTGCCCAGTGGATTTTCAATCCAGTCGGGAACCCGTATCAACGAAGGACCATTAATATTGCTATAGCCCTGCTCTTCCGCCAATACTGTCAGCCGTGGACTCATGGCCGCATCAATAATGGGGCCGTCGCTTAAACGCTGCACAGAGAGACTCGGTGCCTGAGCGGGCAAATACTCATAGTCCGGCCATAGCCAAACTAAGGTAACCGCCACCAATAGTGAGAATGCCAGGGACAAAAACATCAGTCCGCGGAAAATCCTGCGCAAAATTCCTGTTAGAGCATTTAGCATAAAGAGATCAACATTCCACTATTAAGCTTTGACTGGCGACATTTAGGGCAAAACAATATTAAAGGCATCATTGGGCTCCCCCAACAATGAGAAGAACTTCACCAACTTAAGCACACTGCCGTCCACCGACAGTTCATCCGAGCCAATTAGATCAATTAAACCAGCCTCGCCTACCAGAATATCCACAAACAGCGCTTTGCTCAGAGTTAGCGTTGCATCGGCAGTTTTATCCTTGGGAACTTCGCGATAATGCATTACTGAGTTTCTAATAGTCATTACAAAATTGCTATTAATCTCGCCCTGCTCATTGGTGAAAGCAATATTAATCGACAGCGCCTCACCCTCAGCCTTTTCCCCATCCAACCGTACCGACAGGGCTTTCATAAATTGTTCCAATGGCACCTGCTGTAAAAACGCCTTTGATGCGGCGGCGTCATAACGGACAATCTTGGCGCCCCCCTGAAGATCGTGAGCACCAGAGAGATAAATATCCCGCCATGGACCGGCCTCGGCCTGATAGGCCATCTGCCGATAGGCTTCGGCCAACATAGCACGGGCAGCGCGATTAGTTGGCTCGGCAAATACCAGATGATTTACCACCTCAGCCACCCAACGATAGTCACCCTTGGCCTGATACACCGCAGCCTTCTCCAACAATGCCTCAGCACCGCCCATAAACTCCACATAGCGCAGCGCAGACTCAACTGGGGGCAATGGATTGAGTGTTGCAGGGTTGCCGTTATACCAACCAAAGTAATACTGATAGACCGCTTTGCTATTGTGGCTCAGAGTGCCGTAATAACCGCGCAGATGAAAATTACCGGCGAGGCTTTTAGGCAGGACTAGACGTTCGGCAATCTCTTTGGGGGTCAACCCTATATTGGCCAAACGCATGGTTTGGTCATGGGTAAACTTATACATATCCTGCTGCTGGTGCAGCTGGGTGACAATTGCATCATGACCCCAGGTTGGCCAGTGGTGACTATTAAACAGCACAGCGGCATCCGCGATGGGTTCAATAAAGTCGGCAATATGACCTATATAGTCACTCCAAACCAGCGCATCGCGAACCTTGGCACCTCTCAGGGTCAACACATTATGCATCACATGGGAGACCACCTCGGCACCACAAAAGGCTTTCCATTGCGGCAGATAAAAAGTCAGCTCCGAGGGGGCTTCACTGCCGGGCATATTAAAGAATTCAATTTCGACACCATCCACCCTGAGGCTCTGCTGGGGCTGATCCACTAGCACTGTCGGCTGCATAATCGAGGTGCTGCCAAAGATAACCTGCTTACCTAAACCCGTGTCCACATGACCGGTGGGAGAGTTACTCAGGGGGTCACCATACATGTAGCTGCCCCGGCGCAGCATGGCTGGGCCAGCAATAACATTCTCGCTCACGGCCTCATGAACAAAACCCACCGGAGCTATCACGGGAATCTCGTTGTCGACAACCTGCTGGGCATCGAGCAATGCCATGATGCCACCGAAGTGATCAATATGGCTGTGAGTAAATATCACGCCGGTGATATTAATTGGCCCTAGATGCTGTTCGGCAAAGTCCATGGCAACGCGGCTGGTTTCGAGGGTAGTAAGGGGATCTACAACAATCCAGCCGTTATCACTTTTAATCAGACTCATATTGGCGAGATCAAAACCGCGCAGTTGGTAGAGGCCTTTTTCCACTTCAAAGAGCCCGCGAATACTGTTTAATTTTGCCTGACGCCAGAGGCTTGGGTTAACCGTGTCTGGAGCATCGCCTTTCACGAAGTCGTAGGAAGCGGCATTCCAGATTTCGGTACCGCGGGGGTTGTTTAATGTGTTGACTGGGGCACTGGCGATAAGGCCACGTTTAGCATTATCGAAATCCACTTGGTTTTCTATATCAAGTGTCTCTGCTAATCGGAGATTACTGTCTAGGGTGAACTGGCTGGCAGCTGAATCGATGATTTCAATATCGACTTTTTCATCGCAGGCGGCTAATAAAAACAACAGAGACAAACTGATAAGTGGAGTAGATACACGACGCAGACTAGCCTTGATCATAATGCTTTCACCCTTAGATTTATTATTTTTATTATGTGCTTTGAGAGCACAATTTAAAATCTCTT
>Ga0209119_1002345_pt1 | contig 17499 bp, 17 predicted proteins | sample COG_03_FD_184747 | JGI IMG/M metagenome (GOLD analysis project Ga0209119, IMG submission 184747) | Pelagic Microbial community sample from North Sea - COGITO 998_met_03 (SPAdes) (version 2) | ecosystem: Environmental > Aquatic > Marine > Neritic zone/Coastal water | place: Helgoland, sampling... | reverse complement strand
GACTCCTAATACCTTCGGTGTACAGCAGACTCCTAATACCTTCGGTGTACAGCAGACTCCTAATACCTTCGGTGTACAGCAGACTCCTAATACCTTCGGTGTACAGCAGACTCCTAATACCTTCGGTGTACAGCAGACTCCTAATACCTTCGGTACTGGTTTCAAGACAGGACAGTTCGATCACAATTTATTCGATGTAGGAACACAGCCTAAGCCTTTCTCTAATACCGATACTTTCTCCAACACTAAGCCTTTCTCTAATACCGATACTTTCTCCAACACTAAGCCTTTCTCTAATACCGATACTTTCTCCAACACTAAGCCTTTCTCTAATACCGATACTTTCTCCAACACTAAGCCTTTCTCTAATACCGATACTTTCTCCAACACTAAGCCTTTCTCTAATACCAATACTTTCTCCAACACTAAGCCTTTCTCTAACACCAATACTTTCTCCAACACTAAGCCTTTCTCTAATACCGATACTTTCTCCAACACTAAGCCTTTCTCTAACACCAATACTTTCTCTAATACCGATACTTTCTCCAACACTAAGCCTTTCTCTAATACCGATACTTTTTCTTCTTCAGGGTATTTAAGGATTCGATAGAGCAGTTTTGAAACCTGTTCCAGCTTGAGTCGGTATAAAAGCAGATGGATGGAACTTCTTCATGGTATTATAGGAACGTTCGGTAGCAAAGCATTGATCAAATAGAACCGGATATCCTACCTCTATAACGCTTTCATCTAATACTTCATCCCATGACAGAAATTGGTTATGGAAAACGGGAGGTCTCCCCTGAAGTAATTTTTTATTATTCATATAATCACAGTAATACTTACCAGCCTCTTTCTTGTTCATATTTGTAGGTATGACCTTCTGTATCGCAAAAGAATCTTTGATGTGGTACCATAGTTTTGATCCTCCTGAATCGATATTTTTAACAAGATCAGTTAGATTTTGGCACCAATATGGTGCCAATGAGATAAAGTAGATACCCTCTAAAGTGACAGCACAATGGAAAATTGTACCGTTGTTCTTCAATGCTGTCAGAAAGGCGTTATAGTCTTCACCGGATGGATATCCGATTTCCACACTATAAAATTCATAACTTCCTTTATTATGGGTATGAAAGTTGTAAAAAGCATGTACTAAGGGTACAGTATGTTCTGTTCCGGTAATAACTTTTTTTCTCTGGTCTAGAGTAATATCCCAAATGAAATCACCGGTTTCAAGTTCACGTTTAGGATAGTCTAGCAAAAAGGCTCCTGCTACTTCCTTCAGAGTAATAGTATTATCTGTATTAAACGTTTGAGCAGTCGTAGGTAGGGTTTTTAGCCAAGCAGCAAAAAACCTACTGAATTTCATACGTATAGAGCAAAAGTAGCGTTGATTCTTATTTACTGATATATCGACTCCTTTTTTAACTATTTTTACTGCTTTCAACTCGCTGTCTGTATTATCTACACCGTTAATCTTTACGTATTGCGTAAGCATATATATAATATCAGATTGAACTTTATCTTTATCGATATTGGATGGGTCCACGTATCCGTTCTTACGTGATAAAGCAACGAAACCATATGTTAGGTTTGCGTAGATGTTGCCGTGAGGATCGGTGTTATCTATATAAGGATCTTTAAACCCAAACTTAGAATACAAATATGCAATCTTACCGAATTCTTTGTTTCGAATATCAATTCCTAACCACAATGTAGTGGTAGGGCGTAATTGCACCGCTAAAGTATTGATGATTGCATCAACCAATTTACTTCCAAACCCTCCTGGAGGGTTTTTATGCAAACAGATATCCAAAATACTGCAAACATCGCTTTTTTTCTCCCATGTGATCCAACAATGTCCCAACGAATGGTTAAACGGCTCTCCCTTTTCGAACGACGAAAGAAGGAACGTTGATAGTGTATTGTATTTTTGTATTAAATTATAAGGAAGAATTAGGACAAGACCTCTAACAGTTTCTTTACCAGGTGTAGGATTGTGCTTAAATGGTATGACGGTGGTGTGTGAATCCGTATCCATAGCTTGTACTCCCATATGTGGATCTGGTCCCGTTTCCATCTCTGCACAATTTTTGCTAAAACCATCTAATATTGATACCATGTTAGAAAGTATCATTCCATCTGCCTGTTTCTTAAGTAAAACTCGGTCATAATCAATAAACAATCCCGAATATTGTACACTTGTTGTCATTTTATTTACAGAGAATATTTTTTTTGTATTTGAATTACTCTTTAGATACATAGAAGAACAAAAATGAACAACTTTCGCAATCACATGATATCTCCATTTCTTAGTATATGTGTTGGGTACGTCTACATTGCTATTTTAGCAATCTTTCTATATTCTGTCGGTTTCTACGAAAACTCTACGTTCTTTACATGGGGTCCACCGGTGACATTCATGGGTACTACCATTCACAGTAAAAGTACCTATTATTTACTTCTCTTTTTGTTCTTTATTCACGAGGAACCATTATGCTAATTGTGAATATGTTTGCATTATATTCAGAATTGGATTTGATGCTGATCATTGCCGGGGTGATGTCACAACTTACTTTCTTTGTTGTTCTGATACTGGCTAACACGGTATCTGTTTCGGTTATTAACTGGCAATATGTAAATCATAAGGATAGACTATTCCTCGGTGAGGAGATATTTTAATAACGTCTTAACATCCAGAATTTTCAGAACAAGAATAGAATATTCTAAGCTAATTTACGATTCTTAAACATCTCACTAATTCTAAAATAAGGAATTCTAAAAAATTTTTTACAATTCTTTTTCTATATAATAAATGCCTAATACGAATTGTAATTGTCGCGGATCGATTGATCACGAGTACGGTTATAATGCCATGTTGCCAATGCAGGCACTCCAACCTACTGGAACAGATGTAGAAACGCTGATGAGGTATTGCGATGGTAAGAACCCCGTAGCAGGATGTAATCCAAATAACTTGGGTGGCTGTTACCAATGTTGTGTGAATAATTGTGAAAATGATTGCAAGGGTGGCGATTCTGACAAACATCCAGGCGTTGATTGTCAAACAACCTGTTACTCTCTTTGTAAGCAATCAAAGCCTCCAACTCCTATCGGTCCTGATGGACAGAATGCAGCAGACTACTGTAGTACCCAAGTGCACCCCAATAGCGGTATAAACTGTCATCACATTTTGAACGGTTGTTGTATCCATGCTTGTCACGGTAACCAAAACTGTATTAGTACTTGTAACAATAATGCAGACCATTGCTGTACGAGTGAGTGTAATGAAGAAAGTCCACCATACTTTGGTAGAGGTAAACGAGGTAAACTAGGTCCGTCAGACAATGACAAAGGAGGTGATGACAAAGGAGGTGATGACAAAGGAGGCAAAGGAGGTGATGACAAAGGAGGTGATGACAAAGGAGGTGATGACAAAGGAGGTGATGACAAAGGAGGTGATGACAAAGGAGGCAAAGGAGGTGATGACAAAGGAGGCAAAGGAGGTGATGACAAAGGAGGCAAAGATGATTCCCCTCGCAGTCAAGCTTTCCAAGACACTACTATCGGTAAGATAACTCTTGGTGTTGGTGGTGTAGTACTTGGGGTACTTCTCATTCTTGTCGTGATGAATTCTGTGAAGAGATATAGTTAAGTGGTAATTTAAAATCTAATTCTTTTCTAGTTGTTTTTCCTTTAGTGTTATTAATAGTACCACACACCGCACCGTAAGATGTATAACTCTCATCTACTATTATCAGTTTCTTACTAGAATTATAATCAACAGTTGAAATCCCATAAGAGTCACGGTGGGTATGTAGAAAGTCATAAATTTACCCCAGTCAATCCTTTTTCTATTGTCACTACCGTGCGTAGTTACAATAGAAGGTTTACCGAAATATAAGTAACTGAACAGCCCGACAGCTAGTATCACAAAGATGAGAATTGGAAGTATCACACTAACAAACAACATAAACCGTGGAGGACCTTTCTCCGCCCGCTGACGCTTTCCAATTCCGATACCTTTCTGTAAGCATTGAGGGAGATTACCCATACTATCGTATTCTTCTGGTAACACATTTTGATTACCGCAGTAGATACGGCGTTGATCGATCGGCATGTACTCTCCGATGAACTTTGGATCGTAAGGCATATGCAAACCCTTACCAACACCCTTGCGCATGCATCTGTATCTTGTACCCATAACCATGTTCCCAGCGAGTAGTTGCGGATCCTGAGAATTGTTTCCACAATAAATCTGAGCCATTTATACTTAGCTAAGATTTTCTCCTTAATAAAGATGGATTAGAAAAGAGAGAGAGAGTACTGAAATCTTGGTAATTAATTTAGATTTTTATATAAAAATCTATATTCTCAAGTTTATCCTGTAACTCCTTGATCTTTTCTTCATAATGTTGTTTCCGCTTTTCAAGTTTACACTTATATTTATTTACTTGTTGTCGTAAAGTTTAGATTCAAATGGGAGTTCACCCATTTGATCTTACTATCCAAAATGCTCCAGTAATCCCATCGAGAGTAAGCCTTGACCGCTGTAATAATGTGGTCCTGAACTTCTCCGTACTCTTCCAGAAGTCGCGGAATACGATCGTTCATACGATACTCGATGAACTCGTAGAAAGCGGTTTGTTCGTCCCCGATCATCGCACCGGTCACATCTTCGGTAGCGTTCATCATCACCGTATCCAAGTAGTGCCCCACGACCGCACGAATCTGTTGTTCGTCGGAGATACGTACATGAAGTCCTTCGTCGTCACTATAGCCCTGAATCACATTGATAAAACGGCTGGCATGACCAGTAGTACAATATTTACCCATAGCTACTATCTCTTCCACTAGACGACCGTAAAGTTCTTCCTTGGACGGATGCTTACTAATCCAAGCCCAGAGCGAAGAGAATACGTCGTACAGACCGAACATATTATCACCACATTTGAAACGCGAGGTGTCGATCTCGATACGTTCCATTACAGAGTCGATATAGTCGCATTTCTCGGGAACTACCTTGTACAAAATCTCTTTGATAGTATCGGTATCAAAACCGTTGGGTTGTTCTAACTCCATTAGGTGTACACAAGCTTTCAGAACCGACTCATTCAGATTTGTAGAGTGAACATTCTGACTGTCACCATAAACAGTCATCACACGTTGATACAAGGCAGCGTTGTTGACATCGTTGGGGTTCAACACCAACCGGTATTCCAACTCTCTTAGGATATCCAACATTTCGTGTCCACGTTTTGTCCTATTGTTGAGCAAAAAGACATCAGCGATTTCCATCTTGGTGTAGATGGATACATCCTCATTACCAAATAACTGCTCAAACTCGTCCAAAACCTCGGTGCAATGTTCGCAACTACGTAGAATCAAATTAGTATTCAAAATGTACTTGAGAATCTGGAAATAAGGTACTACACTCATTTTATCACGTACCCCATTGTGAAATAAGTTCACAGAGACCGAGTAGGGTACGGTTTCATTACGAAACTTAAGATAGGATAGTCGCAAAGGTACCGGCATACTTTCTGTATTAAATATGACATTCGTGAGCTCACGAACTAGTATTTTGCGTTTCTTTAAAGGTATGCGGTAAATGTCACAGAGTTTGCTACAGATAAAATCACATATCTTGATTTTTCCTACATCACTAGTCTCTGGATTTTGAATAGCCTTCATCAAAGCCTTAATCTTCTTAGACATATTCTTCGAATCAATGATACTCTCACGCCCGGCATTTGTCTTGTTCAGGGCAGCAGTCGAGAACTTGTCTGTCTCGAAAAGATCGTCTATTTCTGACGCAGCCTTTTGAACAGGTGTGAGATCAGCCACAGAAGCAGCAATGGCTAGTGCTCTTGTATCAAATTGTGGATCGTCCATTTTACTTAAAACGAAGTGACGTTTTAAGTCTATCATTCCGCTATTTTAGTATAACATAACAATGCAGAAGTATGTCTAGAGCTAAAATTGTTCACGTAATCCATACCCACCTTTTCCGGAATCTCGTTTTCCATATCGTCATAGATGATGTACTCTCCGGATTTCATGTCGCGGACCAAACACCACCAATGTCCTCCACCGACACCTCCAGACTTAGTACCAACTGCGGTCAATAGATATTTGTTATTATCCACAGTTATCTCTTCCTCGATGGTAAAATATCCATCACTGGGAATTTGAATGTCTCCGTATATGTTCAAAGGAAAGTTTAATTGTAATATTATATAAGTCTTATCTTGTGAGTACTGCAAAACATTCTTTGTATATGTAACGTCGAAACTTGGGAACTCAGATATTCTATTTTCCGGACTTGATAGGACCAAATCTGTAAAGAAGCTCTGGACTGAAGCATGAGATATCGTAGGAATAATATATCCCCATTCTCTATTATGTAGAGGCGGCTCGTTTAATCCGTTACAGGAATTACGCAAGATTACGATTTCTGTATACAGTTCCCGCAAAGCACAAATCTTATAGTAGGTCATATCGTATCCTTTCACCTCCCCACAAAAACGCTCCTTGTTGGAGATCTTATCATTTTGTTCCCCAGTCCAGAGCTCGTAAGCTTTTTGCCAGAATTTTGCCACTACAGGAAGGGGTTCTTTCTTAATATTTGTATCCAATGCAACTCCTAAGAGTACATTGACATCTAATGGATCGCGTTCAGAATCAATAACGTGTTTGGTAAATTCACGAAGAACTTCGTCGTGTAATGTGTTATAAGTATCTACTAGTTGTGTGTACAGTTCACTACATTCCTGTAAACTAAACTCTTTTCCGTCTTTACTGGTTACCTGTCTGGAGGTAGTAAGAACGCTATAGGCGTACAGGTATTCCTTAATTTGCATAGGAACATGATCCAAAAGGTCATTCCAATTTCGAGAGATATCCTCCGTATCTCCGTAATGGTAACTGTTCTTGTTCACTAGACATTGACCCACTAGTTCGCCATGCTTAATACCATAATCTCGATCAGATTTAGACGTTGTCACGTCCATCTTATCGATTAACGTATCTAGAACATGGAATAGAGTATTTCCTTCGTCTCTATAAGATGTTAGCATATTGAGCAAGAGTTGTTGTGACGATGCAAACCACATTGACGCTGCGATCCAACAGGTATTGGAATCGTGCTTAATCATGGGTTTGTAGTTACGTGGGAGTGGATTGCTAGAAGATATAACTCCCGCATCTCCGACATCCTCGTTGCCACCATCTTCTGTTTGTGGACAGTCCCAACTCGTTTCATTTGTTACAGTGTTATAATAGTAAATTTTACCAGTACTACGAGACTTCTTTTCCACCCAATTAGGTGGTAATTTATCTTTGTCTTGGAAAATAACTGGTTTAGTTGGAAGATCCCATTGAGTTTCATTTGTCACTGTATTCTTGTAGAACTTACGACCATCATGACTCTCCCGCATCTCCCAACCAACCGGTAGATCTGAAACCGGTAGATCTGAAAAGATTGATTTTGTAGGAACAGACCATTGTCGGTGACCTGTAAACTTGTTGTAATAGAAAGTCTTACCAGCCTTGGACTTATGAACAGTCCAGCCTTTAGGAAGTTGTATATCAACCATTTATGATATATAAACATTAATTGAAATCTTCATACAACCAAGTATAGAACGCAATCTCGAGATCGACCAAACTATAAGTCAAATACTCTGGTTCCTCGTTAAATGCATCCATATAGGACTGTACCAATTGACGAGCTACATTGCGTAGGTGTACAGGTGTCTTACCAATTTTCCAAGACACTGAGCAGTTTCCTACATCAACGGTACTTTTCTCTTTCATCTCCTTCTCCTTTTTGCCATTTTGCTTTACTAAGTAGAAATAACCGGACTGTTGGTGATGAGCTCTCATTTTTCCCAGTCTAAGTCTGTGATACAGCTTCTGACGCATATACATTAATTCATCTTGAGAATAAGGTCGAACTGGCGCGACATAATCAATTTCAAGTACAGATGTCATTTATACTATATGGATTTACTTTTAAGCCTACGAAAAGTTATTTAGCCTACGAAAAGTTATTTAGCCTACGAAAAGTTATTTAGCCTACGAAAAGTTATTTAGCCTACGAAAAGTTATTTAGCGTCAGAATAGTCTGGAATGTTTCCAACGCAGCAATGACATTACCTTGTTGTTGATAGTCGCTAGGACCGTTCTTACCATGTAGTAAAGTAATAGTAAGTGGTAGATCTTTACATGTATAGGTACTACAATCAGTATCCACTTTTACTCTCTCAATAGGAAAGTTCAAATCGGGATGACGGCGTGGTTGATAGCCGTGTGGAGGTAATTCATGGTTATCCGCAAGTGTCCGAGTTTGTAAAGATACCCAACGCAACTTAACAAGAGTTTCCTTTGTTCTAATAGGAATATTATCACGTGGAACAAAGACAATAATATATCTACACTCGTTGGAAAGGAGACAGTATGTTTTGCTCATATACATACTATGACCGTCGACATCCTTGATCTTGACCATCGTGGGATGATTGAAATAATCATCGAAGTCCTTATACATCTTTTCTCTAGCAGATTCAAAGGAACCCATCATTTCTCCATACTGTTGTATGTGAGACGGCTGCTGAGACGGCTGCTCCTGTTGATAAAAACTTACTTGTGGTTGTGGGGGAGCGGTGGATGAGGTGGTATTATAATGTACCAGTGCCCCTCCTAGCATTTCTCCATATTGTGCCATTTTTCAGAAGTAATTTCTTTTTTAGACTTAGTATATAAATGAGTAAGAGCAATTATCTCGTCGCACCTAAATTGTACAATCTGGGTTTTATTCCGTCCAACTCTGCTGATCTACGCATTAAGCAGGGATTAGCTCCTCAAACTATCACCAACACATGTGTTTACGAAGCTCCAAAGACAAGTGCATACCCAACACAGGGAATGCCAAAAGGAGCGTTTTACAATCAGAAAGATATGCGTGATTACTGTGGTCTAGTGTTGTCTAGTGTGGTCTAGTGTGGTCTAGGGTGGTCTAGGAATCCAGCACCTGTCCATGTACCGATTACATTCGTGTGCTCCCTATTTGAATATCTATACAGAGATTTTTCCAGACACCTTCCTACCTTTTCTCTTATTCTCTTATTCTACATCAAAATTAGGAGCATATTATACTACGCCTTGCGTACCTAGAACTATAGCGACTTGTTTAGCGTTTTTGTTTATTGTTAGCTCGCTTAGGTCTGCCTTTTCGGCAAATTTTTTGAGACTAATATCCATTTTCTTTTTGCATATCCAATAGTATGTCAAAGCTGCACTTACAGACTGGGGACGGGCTCGATTTAGTTGGGATGATCTGTTTTTGGTTTTGCAATAGAGGTCAATTACTTCTTTTTTCTGAGCTGGTGTAGCTGAGAATTTGTCCATTACATCGTGAATATGATGTACAGCAGTGATAGAGGTATCGTGGATTGGCGAATCCTTGGGAGCATGAACACTGACAATCTTAAGACCCTTCAGACTACTTTTCTTGTTCAACCCAAAGGTTTCCATCAAGTTCTTGGGAGTCTGGCACTTTCCTGCTATCTTATATGCATGATAAATACATGCGAAAATGACAGCCTTTCGTGAGTCTCCACGGAAGATTTGACCTTTGGTAACTTGATTATAAATCTCATTGGCTTTGGAAACAATATTCTCCGCGAAACCCATATTCTCAACATCCTTGTTTATATTCCTATCCTCTGACTTGCGCATTTGAACGCGGTTTGGATCCGAAGACCTTTTGCTATCGGAATGGCCGTAAAAGCGCCACTCCTTTTCGTGCATAATAGTACGTCGTATCTGTTCCCCACATTCTAGACAACTAATAACCCCATTTTCATCTACAACGTCGGAATGTTCACACGGATAATATTCTTCCCCTTTTGAGAAAACCTCATTATCTGAGGTTCTATTAGTTTCGTATGCAGCTAGTGCTTGATCAAAAAGTGCAAATTCTGACATGATAGAGTAGATTTAGTTATATCAAGATATTATTTGAGTCATTTCATTTTCAACTTTCTCGCTCTGGTGATTACAATCCGGGGCTGGTATCACAAATCCTTCGTGTCGTTAAAGAGTCCGATATGTACTCGACGGTTCTTAATTGTGTTGATGCAATTAAGAATTACTTAGATTTATCCGTACTATTTGGATTTTAAGGCTTCGTTAACGGCACGAGCAGGTTTACCAGTCTTATCACTTTTCATCTTTAGCAACTCCGGCTGTAGCTTCTTAAGGTAATCATCGTTTTCACTACCTTCTTCGGTAAATTCAAAAGGAAGAGCTATGATACAATTATCAGGTTGAGTATTATGTACTTCGTCATAATCGTCTATGATTACGGTATTATCCTTTGAGTATCCAGGGATCTTGTAGTTTTCCCAAAGAATACGTAAATCCTTTGTACCACTCTTCAAACTCTTAGAAATATCGCAATGATAGGAAAAGAAGATCCAATCAACGTGACGATTCTTTTTACCATTAAGAATAATCTTATCTATAATGAAGAGAGCATAGTCCTTACTTGCAGCGGTCCATATAGATACATTAAAATGTTCGAAAAGAAAGTCTAGAAACTTTTGCAGACCGGGACGTTCAAACACAATGTAATACCCGTCCATGTCTTTGTAGTTAAACTTCTTAGCCTTATGTTTATGTTTATCGAAATTATACTCCTCGTCCGCTTCGGCACTTATTACTGTCTGATCCAAGTCAAGTATAACAACTTTGTCTTTTAGCATATTTATATATTACACAGACTATTTATATACATTTAAATCCTTCCAAAACGGAAGGATCTCCATTTTTAGTTAGTGTAACTATATAAGTAACATTAACAAAGCTCCAAGGGTCATCAATAACTTATAGCGGTCTTTGATTCGGAGGATCACCTACAGATCTAGGTGCTTTTGAGTCGGTAGATTCTCTCTCCTTTTGCATAGCCATGGCGGCGGACATCAAATCATTACCCTGTCCAACAACAGGTTTAGTTGATTCTCTAGTGTGACGAGACATGTTCCTATTTTGTTCCTGTGGTTCACCAAATTCACTGGTCATATCGTAACCACCTGGACCGGTTCTTACTGCAACAGGTGGACGCGCCAGCTCTTCCTGATCATGACTAGATTCTTCCTGATAATGACCAGGTTCTTTCTCGTCATCTGTCGGATCATCTAGATCTTCTAAAGCTGTTGCAGAGACCTGAGGTGAAGATTTTCTCGGTGATCGGAGACGTGTTGGTTTTGGTTTCTGAGGGGGTGGATACCGCCTTTTGCGTGGTTTGGGGGGTATGTAATCTTCTTCACCAGACTCATATTCCTCTTCGTACTCTGGTTCTAGTTCTGGTCTACTACTTCTACTACTACTACTACTACTTCTACTACTTCTACTACTTCTACTACTTCTACCACTTCTAGATTGTACTGATAGATCAGGAGGAGATGGTGGTATATACTTACGAACAGTTTCCTCGATCCATTGAAATGCGCCTTGCCCCTCATATTTCTCTACACCGCCGGTTCTATACACAATCAATACACAAGGAACAGAAGAGACGTCAATCTTGTTAGCTTTCAAAATGCGCTCTCTAACTTCCTCATTATCAATGCATACTGGTTTCAGACCAACCGTAGCGGTAAGATTTACCGGAGACGCTTCCAATGCTGTCATCAGTTGCTTTGACATCGGGGAATACTTACTGTATAAAAGTACACAAAGATGATGTTCCATTTTATTTAGCAGTGTATTTCCGTTTTAAGCTGAACTTTGGAAATGAAACCTAACACAGATTCTCTATCTTTTTAATAAACACTGTCTTAATGCAGCGAGGTGTCGTCTTCGCATTGTCAAAAATCTCCAATAGTATACAACAGACGGTGAGTCCGGAAAACGTAAAACAGCCGATGGATTTAAATGGAAATATCTTGTGAATAAATAAAAATGGAATACGGAACTGAAATATGTGGTACTATCTGCAATGATGGATATATAAAACACGTTGGTTATTCTCAGAATAACGAGTGTATCAAAAAGTATTTTGACGCTATTACGGTTAAGACTATTTCACACAAGATAACACAATTACTACAGGGAGTGGATCCGCAAAACCGACCAATCATTGTTCCCACAAAGACTATCTACAGAGTGATGAACGATATTTATGATAGCTACCGCCCACCTGTAGGAGATATCCACTCTAGATACATTGTGCCTTCTGGTACCAGTTCGGAGAGCTATGTACAAAATATGATAGATCAGGTGATTGAAGTAATAACTTCAGATGTAAGTAACAATCTGGAAATGGAGGAAAACAATAGAAAGCTAAGTATATGGACCACTGTGTACGGAGACTTCAACCAAAGCGGTTTACGCCAACACGCACCTATAAAAATCCGTAAGAAGAGACCTCAACCACTAATGTTTAATATGAATTACTAAGTCTGGTGTCGCAACGGAGTTCAGTTAAACGGGAATGATATAGCAGGTGCACCACCTGAACCATAAACAAGTCTTTTCCACCATAATGGACCAGTACTTACTTATGAATCTCAATACGTACAAAACGTATTAAGAATAGAAGAATGTACTTTAGATTCAACTCTGATTTTGTTGAAAAACAACCTTTTAAATAGTATTACCGGTATAATCCTGTATAATCCGGAATTATTCAGAAGTTAATTTAGCCTGTACAGGCTAAAAATTTCACTTTTGAGACAATACGCAGATTTTGTGTGTGGCGGGATTTTGAAAAAATGCAAAGTACTAAAAGTTCAGACCTCCTCCGTTTTTGGAGTCCGGTACTTTTGAAGATTCTAAAATAAAATATACACCGGGGTATTTTATTTTTTAAAAAATTCTACAGATTTATTTTTTGTAGATACAAAAGTACCGTCCTCCTTTTTTGGAAGAATGAATCTTTCACGATTTGCTTGTTCTCAGTATTCTTTGAGTTGGTGAAAGCAGTGATTTCATAATATATTCTGTACTCGCCATTTTCTACAACAGGCAGCTTTTTTATGATCCGCAACTCACACTAGAAGAATATACTCGACGGTTCTTAAAGTTTTTAACTATAATGACTTTCTTATGTTTCTATCAACGCTCTGAAACTACTCAATTTGGTCGGTTCTTCCTTCAGTTGATTTCTGTTATCTCTCTCTCCTGCTCACGATTAAGTTGCATAATGGTGCCACCCACCGACAACATTTATTCTTGTCCTAGAATTTTATATTCTCTTCAAAAAGTGTACCCATTGGTAGAAAGTTCGGGATCTTCTTGGTGTTTCCATGACATTTGTAATCAACCTTGTTAAATCCTTCTCGGAACTTCAAGATGTTGAGATGGCCTCCGTATTGCTCTAAAGTACGCCAGTGAGGAGCGGGAGAGATTACATCCATCTTGGTACACAATATAGCATTGTACATCTTCATCAGAAGGACTAAAGAAAGATCGTACAATCTGTTGTGTTTGTTATCGTTGATCCAAGACTTGCAACAGTTGAAGGAACAGAACACTCCGTCCGTCTCGTAATATTCTCCGATGTTCACTAGAAGCTGCTCTGACTCATCGAGCTCTTGTCTACGCTTAGAAGTCACATCTTCCTTGATTGTGTACATATCTCGACTAATGTGTGAATGATACTTCTTCTCCGCGTGGCTAGCAACGTATTTTATTGGACAGCCAATCGGACGTGTATCGAACGGATGTCTACACCAAAAACAATGGTAACGCAATAGGTTGATATCCATTCTAGAGTGAAAATCTATCATAGAAACATGACAAATATGTAGACGCTTAGACTCGTCTAGAAAAGAGATCACTTCTGGTGTGCCTTTGCCAGCATTAAGTTCTGTTAGCCGTGTAGTATTAGCAGAAGGCTTGTCCTCTTCTACCACCTCATCTCCGGGGATTTCTATACTGTAGGTTTGGTTCACGCGTCCGATATTCACCCCCTTCAAAGTAAATGTATATTTGCTCTTTTTTGCCATTTTTCTGTAAAGTCTCGGAATTCTCGTTAATTTCATTTTCAATTTAGAATCTACCACGTAATAATAAATGTTGAAATGCCAGAAAAACAAGCTATGGTTGGAGAACATTGGTAATTTAATATGTACTTTTAGTCTCGTACCGCTCGATGGTATGAGCTTAGCAGAACAAATGAACGCTCTAACCAGATTAGTCATAGTTATTTTCTTAGTGTTACTTCTTTTAGGGTTTCGACACAGTTTACTATTTTTACTTCTCGCATTGCTATTTATAATTATTCTTTACTACATACAAAGGAAGAACATGGCAACCTTCAGAACAGAGAATTATACTCAACCATCAATGTTGAGTATCCAAACTAACACAAAGACAGGTAACCAACACGTAGAGTTTGATAATACCACGGCAGGGAGGTTCTGTAATGACGAGAGACCATTGGATGGACCCGGTGGCGCGTTTAACAATCCGAACTGGATGTCTACTAACCAAAAGCTAGTAGGTCCAGCAAACCCAAAGACAAAGATTCCACCCGTTGTGGTAGCACCTTCTGCAGATTTGAGTTATTGGAAAGCCAATAACTTGGTTACACACTCCGCAATTAACGAAGAAAGCCAGATCGATGTATACCAGTCTGGTTATCAAGTTTCTACCTGTTGCGCACCTACTTATGATTGCACCGAATCATTGTATTCCAATGATTCGGTGACTGAAGGATTTTGTGGACCTCGTCAGTGTTACAGTGATCGTCGTCCTCGTGATCACACACAACCTGGACCTAGAACTGGACCTAGAACTGGACCTAGAACTGGACCTAGAACTGGGCCTAGAACTGGGCCTAGAACTGGGCCTACCCCCCGTCCTTATTGGCCTCCTGGTCCGCCAGCCGGGGCTGGTGGTACCGATCAGGGTGTTCTGGAGAAAGTAGGTTATTCTTACAATCAGTCTCCCGTGGTGGAGAACTTTGATTTCCCTTACTTGAAGACTTCCCCAGAGAAAGGAATGTTGATTCGTTCCAATCTTCCCGGAGATGTTAACATTGCGTGTGGATATAACCCTAAACAGTTGCAACAGGCTGGTTTACCTACTAACTTACCAGCTGGTAACTGTGAACAGGACCCGGCAATGAAACAATACAATGAGAATCTATTCACTCAAACTATTCAACCTGGTGTATACACTCGTAACGAGATTAATGAACCGATTAACGCAAATATCGGTATCTCATTTACCCAACAGCACCCTTCGGTCACTTGTAAGACCGATTTTCTTACCGGAGAGGTAGAGTACACCGAACATGATCCACGTATTATTGAACCGGTAGTAGTACAACCGAACATGGGAGTACATACTCCGATAACAGAGGCAAACATATATGATCCTCGTTTCACTGGTTATGGTACCTCTTACCGTTCCTACACTGATGATAATGTAGGGCAGACTCGTTTCTATTACGACGATGTGAATGCGATTCGTATGCCTAACTATGTGGTTCGTAGCAACATTGATCACCAACCTTTTGCTGACTCGTACGGACCAATCCCGACCGGTGACTCGCAAGGTAACAAGTTTAACCCTAATATTCGTGCTCTTGCTAATGATGCGTTCATGACTGCTGCTATTCAGCATCGCACCGACATATCGCAACTAGCAATGCGTAAAGCAAATAATCGCCAATGGCAGCGGCGTCAAGCGCCAATTAGAACAGCGCCTAATCGAATGATTGGTGGAATGAGTAGCTGTAAGTAAAAATTTTTAAAAGATTAAATGGTTCTAATATTGCATTATATTAGAACACCAACTAGTATTAGAACACCAACTAGTATTAGAACACAAACTAGTATTAGAACACAAACTGGTATTAGAACATTACTTATGTTCTAATATTGCATTATATAGTATTAGAATATTACTTATATTTAGGAGGGCTGGTAAGCCCCTCCCAACGAGGTTGCCAGCGTTGCTGATTGCGCACAGCTAATTGACGGGCCATGATGTCTTCACGGTGCTCTAAACTATCCTGTATCCAAGATAAACCGCCTTCATATGAATCCTTCTCAGTGTTCAAAGGATCGTTGCACTTCAGAGGTTTACGTTGGTAATCAGGTTTGAAAGCTCCCATTGGATCACGGTACAAACCACCTTCTACACGAGAGGAAATAGTAAAATTCGGGCTGAAGAACGGGTCCTCTTGTGCATGGTTGATATAGTAAAGGTATTGACCGCCATCTATATCCGAATATGTACGATAACCTTGACCGTAATGATTTAGACGTTTGTCTTGTGATACATCCTTGAGTTGCGGTGTGCTATCCATTGGAGGACGGTCAAGAGTTAATACCTGACCACCATGCGCGACAGAAATAAGCCTTGGATCCTTACTAGCGTACTGAGTCTTAGGACAAGACTTTTCTCGAGAACACTCCACTCGTTGGAAATCTTCAGATGTCTTGCCATCGAGTACTTGGGGATTTACTGTAGAATACCCATACTTGTCCTGTGGCTCAATATCATTACGAAACAACTTGCTATTATAACACTCATACATGGTGGGAATTTCACAGTTCCTGATCGATAAGTTACTAGGTGTTCCACTAGGTGTTCCACTAGGTGTTCCACTAGGTGTTCCACTAGGTGTTCCACTAGGTGTTCCACTAGGTGTTCCACTGGTTGCACACGTATATGTGGCGTCAGCACACTTGTAACAACGACAGGAAGATTTAGGATAGTCGTATATCACATTAGCCATTTTATCGTTAGCTAGGTTTTGTTTTTCTCATTTTCATTTAGATTAAACAAAACCATCTTGATCGGTGTGATCCAGGATAACGGAGTATCATCGACAAAATTTTTATTGACGACCACTAACCATGTAATATAGCCCATTGTATTCGAGAAGATATTTAAGATCGTCGTCGGGATTAACATCTGTACCATATTTTGCCAACCATTTTCCATTTGAAATTCTCACAAGAGTATGTCCTTCATTTCGGTCTTTGTACCAATTCAAGACTTTATCAACGAGGTCTTTATCGGAACTCGGTTTAACCATGATGGTGTCCTCAGCGTTGTACAGAATTACACGGAACTCGAATTCGCTTACCTCATCTGTTTTTTTTTGAGACTTGCGACTGGATTTGCTACTGGATTTGCGACTGGATTTGCGACTGGATTTGCGACTGGATTTGCGACTGGATTTGCGACTGGATTTGCGACTGGATTTGCGACCGGGCTTTAGTTTATTGCGACAACGACCAGTGGAACGATCTCTCACCTTACCATCCGGACAAGGCTTGCGACTGACCTTGCGACTGGACTTGCGACTGGCCTTGCGACTGGACTTGCGACTGGCCTTGCGGCTGGACTTGCGGCTGGCCTTGCGGCTGGACTTGCGGCTGGCCTTGCGACCGGGCTTTAGTTTATTGCGACAACGACCAGTGGAACGATCTCTCACCTTACCATCCGGACAAGGCTTGCGGCTGACCTTGC
>Ga0209119_1002338_pt1 | contig 17533 bp, 18 predicted proteins | sample COG_03_FD_184747 | JGI IMG/M metagenome (GOLD analysis project Ga0209119, IMG submission 184747) | Pelagic Microbial community sample from North Sea - COGITO 998_met_03 (SPAdes) (version 2) | ecosystem: Environmental > Aquatic > Marine > Neritic zone/Coastal water | place: Helgoland, sampling... | reverse complement strand
ATTATTTCTGAAACTTCTGGCGCAGTTATGAGTTCTTTAAATATATTAAAATCACTGCCTGAACTGGTTGGCAATTGAATGCCCGCAAGGGATGCAAAACCACCCAACCCAGAGAATGATGGGCCATTTTTAGTTTCACCCACAGGTTTTACATTATATTCAACAGAATATTTTCTTTCAGCAAATTGAAGGTAAAAAGACGCAAGAAAAACAGATATAATCGAGAAAAAAATTATATAAACTTTGCTCCCCCAAAGTGTAAAGAATAAATCCCTTAAATCAATTTCATTGTTTAATTCATCATTTTGGTTCATGAGTATAAATTCAATTTCTAAGTTGATTTATAGATAACTATTAAATCGTATAAAGAAAAGTATAATTTAAATTATACAAACAGCTGCCTATCCCTGTGTGCCCTATTTGAAACTTATTAATTCTACAAACATATTGTTAAAGGTCGCAGGCGTAAATCCTGCTTGCCTCAGCGCCTTACAGGCGTGTGAGCCGATATACCCCGCACGCCCGTGACTAGGACCTTTTGTTCACCCATGACTCATTTCCCAAACTATCGGAAACTTTTATGACTTGGCATGGTAAGCGGACACGCTTGTCAGCGAAGAGGTGATGCAACAAACCACTATTACCCCTTCGCACCCTGTCCCCGTGAGTAGACATCTTTGTACCTGATGATGTCGTCTTCCCCAAAATAGCTGCCTGTTTGTACTTCGATCAGGGTTAGGGGTAGTTTACCTGGGTTTTCCATGCGGTGGACGGCGCCGAGAGGGATGTAGACTGACTGGTTCTCCGTAACGGTTTTAACCTCATCGTCGATTGTGACTTTCGCTGCACCCTCAACAACAATCCAGTGCTCAGAGCGGTGCTTGTGAGACTGTAGTGAGAGTGCAGCCCCTGGGTTTACAACTATGCGCTTAACCTGGAACCGGGGACCAAGAGCGATACTTTCGTACCAGCCCCATGGGCGATAATCTCGGGGCAGAGTCTCTGCCTGTGCAGCGCCCTTTTCCTTTAGCTTATTGACGGCGATCTTCACATCCTGGGCACGATCCTTGTGCGCCACCAGGACAGCGTCTGGCATGGCCACGGCGATGATGTCCTCAAGACCCATTGCGACAAGTTCTTGGGTCTCACTCGTCGCCTGCAGGAGCGTGTTCTTGCAGTCAAACGCGGTTGAAGCGCCACTGGTCACAACACCGTCGCTGTCAGCTTTGCCTTCGCGCCAAATAGCTTGCCAATCCCCGAGATCAGACCAGCTCCCGCCGTAGGGCACCACCGAGAGGTTTGGGGCACGCTCCATAACCGCATAGTCGATCGAGATGTCTCTTAGGCGTGACCACGGCTCGGCTGCGAGACGCGCAAAGCCAAGGTCGGCTTCCGCGTTATCGAATGCAACGCGCACTCCGGATAGTGTCTCCGGAGCGTGCTGTTCGAAAGCCTTGAGGATGGTTGACGTTGAGAAGAGGAAGATACCCGCATTCCAGAGGTGCATACCGCCATCGAGTAAGGCCTCTGCGGCCTCCGCATTTGGCTTTTCGACAAACGAAGACAAGGGCTGGGCAACGGGGGCAAAGTCATCCGACGGTTTAGAGGTCAGTTCCAGCCAGCCATACCCAGTCTCTGCGCGGTCGGGGCGGATGCCGAATGTTACGATTTGACCATTGAGCGCAACAGACGTGGCGGCCTGAACTGTAGCCCTGAAGCCATCAGCGTCCGGTATTACGTGATCGGATGGGGCGACTAACATCAGGCTCTCGCCTTCTTTAGCTTCAAGCGCAATGGCGGCAGCGCAAATTGCAGCGGCGGTGTTACGGGCCGAGGGCTCAATTAGAATATCTCTCGGCGCTATCTCGACGGCCGCGAGTTGCTCAACAACCATGAAGCGGAAGTCAGAGCCCGTCACAACTGACGGCGCGCCGAAGCCAGTTCCAGACAAGCGCAGTGCAGAGGCCTGAAAGAGGCTCTCCTCGCCCATAAGCTTTACGAACTGCTTTGGGTGTGACTTGCGGGACAGCGGCCACAAGCGCGTGCCGGAGCCACCGCAAAGCAGGACGGGGTGTATATGGGAGCTCATTTCTTTTCTCCTATTATCATTCGTTTTTTAGCAAAGCTGCATCCAATAGAATGCAGATGTTGGCAATATCCCGAAAGGGCTAGAGCGCGGTTAAAGCATCGACGGCTGTCTCAATTCCGTAGTGGTGGTTGCCAATAAATAAACCATGAGTGTCTATATAATCTGAGTTTTTCAGTTCACCGTGGACCGTGTAATCAAAGTACTTCATGACTTCGTTCTTCGCGAAGTTCCCCGTCACGATTGGGCGGACTTCAAAACCAGCGTCTACAAGTTCTTTCACCAATTGCTGCCGTGACCCTGCAGTGGGGTCGCGCAAGACGAGTGAGAAGCCAAACCAGCTACTGTTACCAATCTCTTGCTGTATCATAAAACGCGGGTGACCACCCAGCTTTTGCTGTACCAGCTTACCATTATTACGACGCCCCTGGATTAGGCCTGGAAGTTTTTTTAGTTGCTCCCGCCCCAAGGCACCTGACATTTCAAGCGGGCGTAAGTTGTATCCCGGCAACACAAAGCGGAATGACTCTTCAAACGGATCGTCACTTTTTTCGCCAGTTACTTTATTAAATTTTGGTAAGTTACGGGTCCAACCGTGTGCCCTAATGGATAGCATAACGTGATAGAGTTCCTCATCATCAGTCACGCAGATTCCGCCCTCCATCGTAGAGATATGATGGGAAAAAAAGCCAGAAAAGCTTCCGGCGATACCAAATGTACCTGCTTCGCGGTTTTTGAAAGTCGCTCCCATTGATTCACAATTATCTTCAATCATTACAATTTCACGGCCATCGATAATGTTATTTATTACATCAAAGTCGTTAGGATTGCCAAGTAAGTTTACGACCATAATAGCCCGCGTTTGATCAGTTACTGCTTGGCTAAGCGCGGTAAGGTCATAGTTCAGAGTATTCAGGTCTATATCTACAAACTTCAGCTTTAGTCCGTACTGTTGCAAAGGATAATAAGTCGTTGACCAGCTGACGGCTGGTACAATGATTTCGGCGCCCTCGGGAATATTGATTTTGTCGTTCTTTGTGTATCTCAGTGCAGCCATGATGAGTAAGTTCGCTGACGAGCCCGAATTTGTCATTACAGCATATTTAGAGCCAAACTGACGTGCGAATTGATCTTCAAAGGCACGGACTTCTGGACCCATTGAGAACTGATTTGATTCAATCACTCTAGTGAGGGCATCATACTCAGCCTGATCCCAGCTTGATGTTGCGAGGGGGAATGTTGGTTTCATCTGTTGTATCTTTCGCAATAAAATTTGTAAGTCTCTTCAATGCCGGCGCGTAAGGAGGTAGGGGCGCGCCAGCCCCATTCTAGTGCACGACTAGTGTCGCAGAGCTTTTGTTTCATTCCTACGGGACGTGTAAGGTCGTGTACGAAGTCACCGGTCCAACCAATGACGTGAGCGACTTCTTCATAATAGCTATTAATCGTGTAGTCCTGGCCCAAGCCAATGTTTGTTAGCTCTGGCAACGCCTCAATGTCTGTGACAGCGCACCATACTGCGTCTGCCAAGTCAGGTGCATACATGAACTCGCGACGGGCCGTGCCATCGCCCCAGATTTCGACGGAAGGCTGTTCATCAATCTTTGCTTGATGGACCTTGTGAATGATTGCCGGCAAGAGATGTGAGTGCTTGGGATCAAACTTATCATGAGGGCCGAACAGATTGCATGGTATTAGCGTTTTAAATCGCGCGCCTGCGTCTTCACGGTTGATATAATTACATAGGCGCATCGCCATAATTTTTGCCAGTGCATAACCTTCATTGGTTGGCTCAAGTGGACCCGTTAAAATCATGTTCTCAGACAGCGGGTTCAGCGCGGCTGCGGGATACATGCACGTCGACCCAAGATTGATTAAATCCCGCACTCCCTCGGCCCAAGCGCACATTATGACGTTTCGTCCAATTACGTTGTTTATGTCTAAAAAATCGACCGGGTGGGCCATGTTTGCTTGAATGCCGCCGACACGACCAGCGGCGTGGATGACCACATCAGGCTTGTTCGCCTTGATGTAAGCGCGCACCAAACGCTCGTCCGTAAGGTCGAGTTCCGTGCTCGTCGGGGCAAGAATTTCCCAAGATTTAGCTTGGTGGTGTGCCCTAATATTTTGGCCCACCATGCCCTGACCGCCGGTTAGCATAAGGCGTGGCATATCAATAACCTTCAGGCCCAAAGGATGACAAATCATGTTGCTGTAACAGTGCCTGCCGCCTCGCAGCATTTAAATCTTCACGCACCATCTCAGCGCACATCTCCTGCGCAGTGATTTCTGGCACCCAGCTAAGCTTTTCCTTTGCTTTGGCGGGATCGCCGAGCAAGGTTTCAACCTCAGAAGGCCGGAAGTAGCGTGGGTCTATTCGTATAACGACATCGCCCACCCATAGGGCTGGCGCTAGGTCGCCCTCAATGGCAGAAACCGTACCTATTTCCTCAAGGTCACTTCCACTGAACTCAATAGTCAATCCTAGTTCACGGGCAGACCACTGAATGAATTCACGCACAGAATATTGCACCCCGGTTGCGATTACGAAGTCCTCGGGCGCATCCTGCTGAAGCATCATCCACTGCATTCGCACGTAGTCTTTGGCATGGCCCCAATCACGGAGGCTATCGATATTGCCCATGTAGAGGCAGTCCTCGAGGCCCAGTGCGATATTTGAGAGCCCCTGTGTAATTTTACGTGTCACGAAAGTTTCGCCTCGGCGTGGAGACTCGTGATTAAACAAGATGCCGTTGCAGGCGTATATTCCGTAGCTCTCACGGTAGTTTACAGCAATCCAGTACGCATACATTTTGGCGACTGCGTAAGGCGAGCGCGGGTAAAAAGGCGTTGTCTCACGCTGAGGTGTCTCCTGAACGAGACCAAAAAGCTCTGAGGTCGATGCCTGATAGAAGCGGGTCTTTTTCTCTAAACCCAGAAAACGGATTGCCTCTAAAATCCGCAAAGTACCAATTGCATCGACATCCGCGGTATACTCGGGCGCCTCGAAAGAGACGGCAACATGGGACTGCGCACCTAGATTGTAGATCTCATCAGGCTCAATGTCGCGGATTAGACGGGTCAGGTTTGACGTATCTGTCAAGTCACCATAGTGCAGTTTGAAGCGGGAGCTTGGTACGTGGGGGTCTTCAAATAGGTGATCAACTCTCTGCGTATTCAACGAAGACGCACGGCGTTTAATCCCATGTACCTCGTAACCTTTATCCAAAAGGAACTCGGCAAGGTACGAGCCGTCCTGCCCTGTGATCCCGGTGACAAGAGCTTTTTTCATCAAATTTTTCCTAATTTCATCAAATACTGACCATATTTATTTTTCCCAAACGTTACTGCCCGTTCCCGAAGCTGTTCCTTGGTAATCCACTTCATCTGATAGGCGATCTCATCAGGCGATCCAACTTGTAGCCCTTGTCTTTCAGTAAGCGTCCGCACAAAGTTTGAAGCGTCGAGGAGTGATGCATGTGTGCCAGTGTCGAGCCATGCATAGCCTCGCCCTATTTTTTCTACGCGAAGTTCATCCTCGACTAGGTAGCTCTCTAGCAGCGATGTAATTTCTAGTTCACCGCGCTCGGATGGTGCTACTTTTCGCGCACGTTCAGGCGCTGACCCATCCATAAAATACAATCCCGTCACAGCATAGTTAGAGGGGGCCACATCGGGCTTTTCGATGATACTTTGAACTTTGCCGTCGTCATCAAATGCGACGACGCCGTACCTTTCAGGGTCTGAGACGTGATAACCAAAGACGGTTGCTCCTGACGTTTGCTCATCAGCAGCGGCTAAAATGTCTGGCAAGCCGTGGCCAAAGAAAATGTTGTCACCCAGCACCATTGCAGAGGGTGAACCATCAAGAAACTCTTCTGCCAAAATAAATGCTTGCGCTAGTCCATCGGGTGAAGGCTGTATTTTGTATTCCAAATGAATGCCCCACTGGCTGCCATCTCCAAGAAGGCGTTGGAACTGATCCTGATCTTGTGGCGTTGTAATGACCAAAATATCCTTGATCCCAGCAAGCATCAAAACAGTGAGCGGATAATACACCATTGGCTTGTCATAAATGGGTAGGAGCTGCTTAGAGACGGCTATCGTAAGGGGGTAGAGCCGTGTGCCTGACCCACCCGCCAAAATAATACCTTTGCGCTGTGTCATGTGCTTACCTCTAAATCTACCAATATTGCTTTTAACCCTGTCATCCAATTAGGTCGTTCAATGCCAAAGGCCTGCAGTGTGGTGCTGCAATCAATACGTGAGTTAAGTGGGCGTCGGGCGGGTGTGGGGTAGTTTGTTGTAGTAATGGGTGTAACGGCCGCAGGTTTTCTTGCTTGATCAAAAATCTCACACGCAAAATCTGCCCATGACACGTCGGGTGCGCCACTAAAATGATAGGTGCCTGATTTTGAAGGGTCTTGGATCAATTGCTTTGCAACCTGCAAGCATGCCAAGGCAATATCGCGTGCGGGTGTTGGCCCGCCAATTTGATCACAAACAATGTTTAATGCTTGGTGTGTTTCAGAGAGGCGTAGCATCGTTTTGACAAAGTTTGACCCATGGGCTGAGACGACCCAAGACGTTCGCAAGATCGCGTAAGTCCCACCACTATCAGCAATACCTGTTTCGCCGGCTAACTTACTACGACCGTAAGCATTCTGCGGGGCAGTTTGGTCCTGCGGCCGCCATGGGTCCTGACCTGTACCCTCGAACACGTAATCGGTTGAGATGTGAACAAAAGGAATACCAAGTTCAGCACAAGCCTTCGCCATGGCCTTGGGAGCGTTCCCATTTATCACAGTTGCAACTGCTTCCTCATCCTCAGCTTGGTCAACGGCTGTATAAGCTGCAGCATTAATAACCGCATCGGGTGCGCGACGCCTGATGGCGTCTGCACAGGCCTGTGGGTCGCTAAGGTTTGCCTCTTCACGGCCCAATGCCATCACAGTCCCAAGTTCCTGTAGTTCTTGCGCGACTTGCCCAGTTTTGCCAAAAACGAGGATCATGAGGATGTTCCTAGACGTTCCCCAACGCCCGATCGTTGTAACAAAGGCTGCCACCAGTCTTCATTATCCAGATACCACTGAACTGTTTGCTCTAAGCCTTCTTCAACTGTCACTAAGGGTCGCCAGCATAATTCATCGCGGATGCGACTTGGATCAATCGCATAGCGTACGTCATGGCCCAGCCTGTCGGTGACGAAGGTGATCAACTCAGCATAACTTCCCTCTGCACGTGGGCTTAGTCGGTCGAGGATGCTGCAGAGTATTTCAACAAGTTCCAGATTAGTCCGCTCGTTTTCTCCGCCAATGTTATAGCTGCGACCTACAACACCTTTTTCTAAAGCCAGCAAAAGGGCATTGGCGTGATCTTCAACAAAGAGCCAGTCGCGGATATTGCCACCGTCGCCATAAATGGGCAGCGGCTTGCCGGCCAACGCATTTAAGATCACCACTGGCACCAGCTTTTCTGGAAAATGGTACGGGCCGTAATTGTTTGAGCAATTGGTTAATACAACCGGCAGGCCATAGGTTTCGTGCCAAGCGCGCACCAGATGATCCGAGCTAGCCTTGGACGCTGAGTAGGGGCTACGCGGATCATAAGGGGTATCTTCAGTAAACAGTCCGGTGGGGCCAAGCGAACCGAATACCTCATCTGTGCTTATGTGATGGAAACGAAAGTCCACAGGCCTTCCTTTTGATTGCCAATAGCTTCGAGCGGACTCCAGCATGTTGAGGGTTCCGTTAACGTTGGTCTCGATGAAGTCTGCAGGTCTATCAATAGACCTATCCACATGGGACTCAGCTGCCAAATGCATCACGGTGTCTGGAGCGTGTCTGACAAAAATTGCGTCCAGTGACTCACGATCTCGAATGTCGGCGTGCTCAAACTCATAGCAGGGGTGCTCTGCTACATCCGATACATTGGCCAAACATGCTGCATAAGTCAGCGCATCCACATTCACTACAGAATGCCCGCGGGCAATTGCTAAGCGGACCACAGCCGAACCGATAAAGCCTGCACCGCCGGTCACTAATATTTTCATGAGTTTTGGCCGTACACAAACAGGTTGTCAAAATCGGCCAGAGAAGGAGCTTCTTGATCCTTATCACTCAAGATCGGGTCGCCAGATAAGGGCCACTCAATACCACAGCTATTCCACAGCACAGCACCTTCAGTCTCTGGCGCATAATAGTCAGTGCATTTGTAAACAATCTCGCTATCGGCCTCGAGTGTAACAAAACCATGTGCAAACCCTACCGGGACATAGAGCTGGTGCCCATTCTCGGCGGTCAATTCATAGCCCTCCCACTTCCCGTATGTTGGACTGCCGCGCCTGATGTCGACAGCGACATCGAAAATCGCACCATGACCACAGCGCACGAGTTTACCTTGCGCGTGAGGTGGCGCCTGAAAGTGCAAGCCCCGCAAAGTTCCGATAGCATGCGAAAGTGAATGATTGTCTTGAACAAACTCAGAAGTAATACCAAGCTTCTCATAACCACGACGACTGTAAGTCTCACCAAAAAAGCCTCGGTCGTCATCAAAGCGGTCAGGTGTAACTAGTTGTGCTAGAGTCATTCTCAGATCAACCTTTTAAAAATGGTTCTCATGTTTGCATTTCGACATAAGCATGTAATGAAACGAAAAACGAAAATTCTGTCGTTATCTTTGCGGGTTTGAGCAACTGGATTTCATCCATCAATTATATAGAACTTAGTAGTCCAACTGCGATATCCATTATAATTGACATTAGTATTATCAAGATGGTCATCTATAATCCGATAGTCGAATCCAAAATGACTTGAAAAATGAGGCTGCTGACTGCGGTAGACATCAACCCGATCCCCAACTACTAAACTAATGAAATATCTCAAACGCGACACATCTAGCTCCCATGGATAGCGGTATATAAAAGTCTTGAGTAGAAATTTCACAACGCCCCAAAAGCCAATTTCAACCGGAACGCTTATAAGCAACTTACCATTACTTCTCGAAAGAGCCAACAAGTTGTCAAGCGCAGTATTGACGTCACCAACATGCTCAATCGTTTCGAGACAATAAACTATGTCGAATGTTCGCGTAGGCGAATTGTTATTGTTGAGGTTGAGATGCTCAAATTCAATGCCGCTATACTTCTTTTTCGCAAAATCTATTGCATCCGTATAGTCAAATCCAACCATTAGTTCGGGTTTTAAAGTATCATTTACAATTTTTGTTATATACCCGTTGGAGCAGCCTACATCACAAATAGACGAACGATCACAATCGAAAGATTTCAAGATTTTTAAGACCTGTGATAACCTCCACCTATGAACCAAATCTTTGATTCTGAAGCTACTGTAGGTAATGCTATGGTCAGTCATTTAAAATCAAACCTTAATTTTTTTATTGAGACGGTTGAAGCTACTAAAACAAAAATGAAGGGAAACATAAACATAAATATTGAATAGAATGGTATATAAAGCCAAAATAAAACAATCATAAGAAAAAGACTGAGCGTAAACCCAACATTATTAGTAGAAAGACGTGCACGACAGAGCACTTCAAGAAATCCAATCATTAAACCAGCCATAAAGCTAAACAGCAATGAACCGACCAGACCAAAATCTTGAAATATTTGACGATAACCCGTGAAAATATTACTCACCTGAGGAATGTACACTAGTGTATATTTGTAATTATTAATTTCAAATTCTAAGCCAAAGACATTTAGAACCTTCGCTATGAAAGGAAATGTATTGAAGTAATCTGCATCGATAAAAGCTTGCGAATTTTCAAAAAATTGAGAAAAAGCCGGGAAGCCACCAACAATATAAACAAGTACTTTATCAAACAAATACCACAATGGATCACTTTCAGTAGCAAATGAGCCTCTTACCGTGCCAATAATAATAAAGGCTGAGATAATAAATAATATAGTTAAGAAGAATCCCTTGCCTAAGCGATTGTAATTTGTATGAAAAAGTAGAAAAGACAAGGTAATAGTAAGCATAATAAGGCGAGCGCGCTCCAATTGAACAACTGAAACTAAAAAGCATAAAGCAATGGGGGCAAAGTAACGCACATCTTTTAGTTTTATGCCCTTGCACGCTGATAACAAAGCCAACGAAACAAAAGCATTGTCGAAAATTGCTGTTCCTAAAGATTTATCATTATTGAATAGATCAGCTCTTGTCAGAACTGCCGCTTCTACAAAACCATCTATATTGAAGCCGCCTAGTTTGGAATAAATTACGTATACACCTAAGAAGTTAATCAGGAACAGTGGCAATGTTACCTTTGGAATAACAATGTTTCCTAATGTCACGTGTTGACCAGCACCTTGGCCAATTATATAGCCCAGACAAAGCATAAGAGTAAGCGAAACGATAAACAATTGAGAATGTATATTTACTGCGTTGAAGTTTAAAGAAGGTATACCTACCAGTAGGTAGAATAATAAATTCCAGCACAATATAAAATTTAATGCAGAGCCAATTTTTTTTGTAACAATAGTATTGAAGCATAAGATCAATATGGTAAAGAAAACCGAGATATACATTTTATTTGCGCTGCAAAATTAGCATTAAGCCAACGACGTCAATTGCGTATCGTATCGAGATTACCACAGTAAACATCAAAATACTACCGGAACCAAAAAAGTATATAAGTATTACGTACATAACGGATTCAAGAACGTAAAGTGCGAATATGCTTTTTTGAGAAAAGCGAGATATTGCTTCTGTATAGATAAAGACACCGACAAAATTAAAACCAAGTCCGATCAGAAAAACCTTTGAAAGTAAAAGGCTTCTCGTAATGTCATCAGACGGCATTATCATTGAAATAATTCCATCAATGAATATAAAAATAAATCCTGTAAGAGCGATAGACAGGCAGATAATAGAATAAATATATTTTTGGTAAAAGGAACTTCCATAACTACTAAAATACGGTAATAATATTTTTGCTATACTTATGGGTATGATGGAAATCCTTTGAAGCGTTTCGACCACAATAATATAGATTGCTGATGTAGCAGTATCAAAAAGAAAATTTACTGATATGCGATCAATTCGTGTTAATAAAATGTTTGTAAGATTGGCCAATCCCTGCCAAGCAGATCTAATGATGACTACTTTTAGGATGCGTCTATCAAAACGGGAAACCTGAAAAACGTCATTAAATATCAGTTCGCCTCTAGATTTTAAAATTAAGAAAATGAGCACTATTGTTTCTAATAGTGCAATATTAAGCACGATATAAGACAAGTTTTCAGCCAGAAATATAGAAGATAAAAGAATTATAGATTGTGAGAGTGGCAATAACCAAACGGCGGGAAAAAAAATTTTCTTAGCATCGAGGCCACATCTAATTACTCGTGAAATCATGTTAGTTGTTATGAATAGCGCCGTTAGCAAGTAAATTGAGATAGAACCTTTTCCAGTCAAATAAATTGTAAGAACCGATGCTATTGCAACTATTGAAATTAGTGGAATGGTAACTAAAAATCCATTATAAAGTATGCTTTTAAATTGGTATTGTGAACGTTTCGAAAGCATAATTACCAGTACATTGAAAATCCCAAAATCTGCGAGTTTTAGAGCTCCCACGAATGAAAATAATAAAAATACAGTTGATGCAATCTGTGTTCCATGGGTCCTAACCAGGACAGGGAGTACAAAAAGTCCGATTAGCCCAAGTATTATATTTGACAGAACTGAAACAAAGCTTGCCGTGCCGATATTTACGAGGTGATTAACTTTATTATGCGACAAAAACTTTTTTTGCATCCTGATGTTCTATATTTTTAAATTGAGAAAAAAAATCATTTGGAAGAACTCCAATTTTACACTTCTCGGTCTCAAAGAAAGCCAAAGTTCCATAAGTGCTTGCTGATCCAATATAGTACTTAGCATTAGCTAATGTCGCGTAGTCAGCTTCAAATGACCCAGGGGAATGATTGACCGAAAAACCATCAGGTATCAGTATATTACTTTGAAAATATTTGTAATCTTGTGTTAATATTTGAATACTTTTGATGTTAGAAGGAAAATGCTCAACGCTTTTGATGAGAAAATCTGTATTTGGGACCATGCCGTGCTCTACAAAATCGCCACCTCTGAAGTGACAATAAATAACATCGTTTTGACAATTTTGATCTAGCTCAATGTTAACAATTCTATTTGTTGAAAGTTCGTGAAGTTTTGCGGTTTCTTGAAAGTATCCGAAATAAAGATATGGCTTTAACAATGGCGAGCATTTGACTTTGCGTGTGTCAAGCTCTGTTATTAATGATTTTCTTATAACAAGTGCAATTAGAAAATCGATAAACAAAAGTCCTATAAGGATAAACTCGAATTTTGTATATTTTGTTGAGACGTTAACATACTTCATAACGTCAATATTTTGCGACGACTGCTTGGTAATATTTTGTACGTGTTTTTTTAGAAAAAAAGTCGAATGATAGCGTATTTTCAATTCACGCGCATGCAGAGCTTGAAAGCTAACATTTCCAAACCCACCCATATAAAATATCATTTTATGCTCACTCCAATTCGAACTATTTTTTTACTATAATACTTTAAAACTAAGAGAATTAATAACACAAATTCTATTAGTCTATAAGCAAGTTTGTTATATCCCCGAATATTAGTGTAATAATATCTTAGGGATTTAAGCATGACTCTATTCTTTGAAAATTCTGATTTTCGTGATTTGTACTCTACTTTGTGTTTGTGGTTAACTTGTTGATCAGAATCATAATAAGCGATAGATCCGGTTTGATAAATTTTTTCAGCTAAAACAAATTCTTCGTAATAGAGAAAGATATTCTCATCTAGAAAATTAAGATCAGCGATTTTGGCTATAGTACCTGTGAAAAAACAACCAACTAGCATGTAAGTTGGTCTAGCTAGGTCTTTATCAATTCGTTGCCGGTTTATAATGTGATTGACGTAGGTTTTCAATCTATCTGTTATCGGCGTGAGTAAGTAAGGGCGCTCGTAAGGTCCTTGAGTGGTATTGGTGTATGGATTGTATACTTTTGGTCCAATTATTACCGCGTTAAATTCATCTAATTGCTTTAGGTGATAATCAAGGTTGAAGCCATAAGGTATCTCGATGTCTGGATTTGCAATAGTATAATATTTAATGTTATTATCTTTGCAATATTTTAGTCCAAGGTTATTTCCTGCAGAATATCCTTGGTTTATATTACTTATGATTATAACGACATTTGTAAACTGTTCCTTTAGTAAGAGTAATTGTTGCACCTCGCTCTTGCTTTCACTGTTATCTACAATGATGATCTTGCTTTTGGAGTGTTGGATTATGTTGTTATCGATTTGCAATAATAAACTTTGCACTAGTGATGCAGAATTGTAATTTAGAATTACAAACGCGTGTTGAAATTGTTCTGTCATCGATACTTTCGAATTGCTGTGTTTATGATATGGCGAAAGGATAAGACTAAGCTTTTTAATGTATTATATTTAAATGACTTCATTAATTTATACGTGTATATTATTTTAGATATTGTGCCAGCGCTGAGATTTTCTTGGTGCATCCTGCGTTCTACGTATGTGCCACAACAACTTCCCCAGGCGATTTTTCGGCTTTCAAAATCAGTTATAATGCTAAACCATAATTGATAATCGTTTCGCTTCTTTAAGTCTGCTGCAATTAAGCAAGGGTTCTTTTGTTGGTCTATCATCACTGACGAACATCCAATTGTTATTTTCTTAATTAGAAAGTTCTTGAGTGTATTGTTATTTGTATTTTTGATATGCTGAATGGTTTCAGAACCTTTGGTCTCTATATAGTCTGTGAATGAAAATCCTAGGTCGTTTTTTATCATGAATTGTAGCTGATACTTTAGTTTGTTAGGTTTCCAGAGATCGTCAGCGTCAAGAAATGCGATAAACCTTCCGCGGGCTTTTAATGCTCCAAAGTATCTTGTGTGGCCTGCACCTTGAGGCAGATCACTTACGTAAGTTTTTACGTTTTCGATTTCGTTAAGGTCGGGACACTTTGTAGAATTGCTATCGACAGATATGATGATTTCTATTTTTTGGTATTGTTGCGCTTTAACGCTTTCTATCGCTTCGTGAATAAATTCGGCTGCATTATAGTACGGTATTACAACCGATATTAACGGTGATGTTTCTTGCAAAGTGTGCCCCAAAGTTTCGGTGATCGGTAATAACTCTTTTGGCATCGCTTTCGTTGCAGGCAAAAATCGGGTACCAAAACCAGCAACAGGAAATACGGCCCTCCTAATGTTCATTAAATAAATCCCTAGTAAAAACTTTATAGTTACAATCTACAAGTTCATCACTCATTCGGTTCGCAACAATCACGTCAGCCTTACGTTTAAATTCATTCAAGTCAGCTACAATCTTCGAATTAAAATATATGTCCCTCAACAACGCTGGTTCATATACGATGACTTCAATTCCTTGCGCTTTGATACGTTTCATTATTCCTTGGATGGAACTCTGGCGGAAATTGTCACTCTCTGCCTTCATTACAAGCCGATAAATTCCAACAGTCTTGGGCCGTTTTTTGATAATGACATCAGCCAAGAAATCCTTGCGGGTTGAATTGGCGTCGACGATTGCGCGCATCATATTCTGGGGCACTGCCTCGTAATTCGCTAGAAGCTGCTTCGAATCTTTTGGAAGGCAATATCCACCATAGCCAAATGAAGGATTGTTATAGTGATTGCCTATACGCGGATCTAGAGAGACTCCTTCAATAATCTCTCGACTATTCATATCGCTGGCGAACGCGTAGCTATCTAGCTCATTAAAAAAAGCGACACGCATCGCGAGATATGTATTCGAAAACAACTTGATTGCCTCAGCCTCACGCGCGCCGGTAAACAAAAGTTCGACGTCAGATTTTAGTGCACCCTCAGCGAGCAAATTCGCAAATGTCTCTGCACGCTCTGACTTTTCACCCACAATAATACGACTTGGGTACAAGTTATCGTAGAGCGCCTTACCCTCTCTCAAAAACTCTGGCGAAAATATCACCGCATCAGTCTTTAAACGCTCCCTCACATCATCCATGAAACCAACCGGAATTGTTGATTTCACGACGATGCAGGCAGTAGGTTCGCTCTCGATAACTTGAGCAATCACTGCCTCAACTACAGACGTATCAAAAAAGTTTGTTGTTTCATCGTAATTGGTTGGTGTCGATACTATCACATATTCCGCACCAGTGAGCGAGGTTTTCAAATCAGTACTCGCGGACACGTTCAAATCTTTCTCAGTTAGATATTCAGATAGCTCAGCGTCAATAATTGGAGACTTCCGCGCATTCAGAGCGTCCACGCGCTCCTTAGAAATATCCACACCAATGACTTCGTTATGCTGCGCCAGCAGGACTGCATTAGATAGCCCAACATACCCCAAACCTACAATAACAATTTTCATAAACTTCTTCTCAAATCTTCTTTTTACAACGTCCAGAAACTCTCACCAACCTACCCATAACACCCCAAAGTCGGAACGCTTAAGCTGGTGGGTCAATTGGATCATTTCCTACGCTCAAACCGCCGCCTTCAGGGCATCAACCAGATCAGTTCGCTCCCAGCTAAATCCGCCATCCACCTCGGGGTTACGGCCAAAGTGAGCATAAGCCGCTGTGCGCTGATATATCGGGCGGTTTAGGCACAGATGCTTACGAATACCGCGCGGCGTCAGGCTCATCGTTGCACGGATCGCCTTTTCAATCGCCACGTCACCTACTTCGCCCGTGCCAAATGTATCAGCATAGATCGACAGAGGCTCAGCCACGCCAAACGCGTAACTCAGCTGGCTGCCCATAACCCTAAATTATCGGAGGCTACAATCTATTGAATTTGATTTAGATTTTACATAGCGCGACGTTACATCGAAATTTATATGCATTTCTTTAACTATATCTTTCAACTTAAATCCTGCTCTAACTCAGTAATCTCTTTTTTTAATAGTTTATATTCTTTCTTTTTACGCACAAGAAATTTACTTGTAATCAAAGATTTTTCACGAATACCTTTTGGAGTTAACAAATAAGAATATTTTATCTTTTGCGAGCTATCTTTAAAATTTGAAAGCTTTATAAAACCCATATCAATTAATGAGGTTAATAGATAATAGGTAGATCCGTTAGAAATTCCAACTTTTTGGGCAATTTCACGCGTGGTTATTTGAGGGTTTTCATTTATTATTTGAAACACTCTAAACTTTGCATCTTCCTGATGCTCTTTACGACGACTAGCCACGAATAGCTACCGCACAAAGCTCTGAGACAAAGCTTTTTAGTTTTAATGTAATAATTGGTTTAGTTATTTCCATAACATTCAAAAATGAACAAACATATTACTACATCTACTGTCAATAGTATTTAATATATTAATATATTAAAATGAGACAAAAATTAAAGTATATTACATCTATATTCTTTTGATTATATTAAATAATCAATTAATAGTCTTGATAAAAATAATCAAAATAATACTAGCAATTTATCATTTTTTAGAGGATATTGGAAATTATTAAATATTTTGTTCAAAAATGAACGCGAATTCATAGGAATATTTACATGCCAAAAGAGTGGTTCATTCTACAGTTTAAACCCAATTCACACCATCTAGCGGCAAAAAATTTAACCCAACAAGGATTTGAAACATTCTTACCCTTATATGATTCCACTTCACGAAGAAAATCTCGATTTATGAATACTTCTAAACCTCTGTTTCCAGGCTACATGTTTATCAGATTTGATAGAACAGAAACCGAGTGGCATAAAATAAATAATACTTACGGTGTATCTCGCTTAATTACTTTTAATTCTATTCTCAAATCAATTCCTACCACATTTGTTGATAGTTTAATGATGCGATACGATTTATCGGGAAAATTACTGCCTATAAAAAAATTAAACAAAGGCGATCATGTAACAGTTTTAAAGGGACCTTTTGCAAATTTTATTGCTACTGTTGAAAAATATGAAGCAGATCAACGCATATGGATTCTTATGGATTTAATGGGCAGGAAAACAAAAATTGCAACTCCACCAGATGCCCTTAAACTATCAGATTAAATTATTTGCACGAAGTTTAACTATTCAATTCCATAACCAGTTGGATTAAGTTTATGCCAGCGCCAAGTATCTTCACAAATCTTCTTTATATTTCTTTGTGGTTTCCAACTCATTTTTTCAGATAATTTTGAAGAATTTGCCCAAAAGGCAGCAAGATCTCCGTCCCGACGAGGTGAATATTTAAATTTAATTGGTACACCAGAAGTATCTTCAAAACTTTTTATCAACTCAAGAACAGTCGTGCTTTTCCCCCCTCCAATGTTTAATATTTCAAACTTATCCAGCTTACTTTGATTTAAAGCACCTATATGCGCCAGAGCTAAATCTACGACATGAATATAATCCCTTGCTCCAGTTCCATCT
>Ga0209119_1002323_pt1 | contig 17581 bp, 17 predicted proteins | sample COG_03_FD_184747 | JGI IMG/M metagenome (GOLD analysis project Ga0209119, IMG submission 184747) | Pelagic Microbial community sample from North Sea - COGITO 998_met_03 (SPAdes) (version 2) | ecosystem: Environmental > Aquatic > Marine > Neritic zone/Coastal water | place: Helgoland, sampling... | reverse complement strand
TCCAAACTCAGCGTCATTTTTGACTGTACGCAAAAGTGCTGACGTTGACGAAGGTGATCATGTTTCTGCAGGTGAAGAGGTTGATTATACTATCGTAGTTCGTAATGGAGGGGGGACTGCTTATGATGCGGTGGTTTCTGACACACTCATCAACCCAATAGGAACAAGTATTAGTGAACAGTCATGGGATCTGGGCACTATTCTTGCTGGTGAAGAAATTAAACTGACCTACACCACTCTTTATGATCCGTTTACACCATCGGGTGTATATACAAATACAGCCAGCATTGAAGCGTATGCTGCCTCTACAACAAAAGCTGCGGGTGGACGAGCGTTGCGACTGGATGACGCTGTGCATACCGTCATAATTGATGGTGTGCCAATCGCTGTTGGTAATGTTGGGTTAATTGCATATTTCCCGTCAGGTGATGGCAAGGTTTCTGCTTTGATGACCTGGGAAACATCAACATCATCTACAGGGCAGGTGTACTACAGCCCGATTAGTCCATATTCAACTGTGTCACCATATGATCCTACAAAGTTTAATTATGGATATGCACACAAGAGCTTCAGATTCCCAAATGCTAAAGAAAAGCATTTGATGATTATTAATGATTTGATTCCTGGAACTGAATATACGTATCGTGTACGTGCGACAAGCGGTGATCATCTTGCGCAAGGTGGAGATTATAGGTTTAGGGTACCCGCTCAAGTAGCAACACTTGTGATTGAAGGCATGGGTCCTATAACACGTGTAGCTGGAGTTGCTACAACAGCACCAGTTGTCCCTGCGTATGTTCCTCCTGTTGCACCACGACCTGCAGCTGTTGTTCCTGAACCAGAACCAGAACCAGAGCCAGAACCTGAGCCCGAAGAGGAAGTATCTGGAGGGTTTATTAAGAAAGTATTCGGTTTTTTCCGCTAACCTTCGGTTAGTTGGAGAAAATTATATAAGACACTGGAATTTGATTGTGTCAATTGTCTCTATATAGATACTCCTGTATCGTAATAAATAGTTTAATTCACATGCATGTATTTACATGTTTGTGATTACATGTTTATTTTCCACACTTTTGATTAAATATTTATTTTATAGCTAACGTAACATTTATGACTCATAATCACATCCGACCTTTTGCAACTGTTATACTGTCACTCTCGGCACTCATATTTTTTGCAGTAATGCCATTGTTTGCAAGTGCACAGGTAAGTACTACGAGCGACACTGTTTTTTTGCAAGTTAATAAACTGGTGAGCCCAGCGCATTTTGGCGGGGTCTTGAATGCGTCTGACTTTTCTTTTACGATCACGGGAAATGGAGTTAATCAAGTCGTCAATCACGCGGGAATTATTGAGCTGGAAGTAGGTGCATATTCAATTACTGAATCATACGGAGGCTCAGACTCAATTGGTTTTAATCCATTAGATTGGACAGTTTTATGGTCAGGAACAGCAGAGATTTGTTACAGTCCAGAACATGATATGTCAGCAGGAGAACCTGGTCCGATTCTTGTTGAAGCAGAAGATATTGGCAGGTATACCGCTGCTAATCCAGCGCGATGTAGTGCTCATAATCAGTTCAAACCAGGAACTCTTCAGGTGACAAAGGTCGTTGTGGGTACTTCAACCACCCCTGATAACTTCAGTTTCACTATTAATGGAGGAACTGCTATTGCCTTTGATTCAAGCGGAAGCAACGATATCGACGTGCCTGCTGGCAGTTTTGAGATTGTTGAAGAGCCGGTATCAGGCTATACCACAACCTATGAAGGTTGTTCAGGTACGGTGGCTAACAATGAAAAAGTACAGTGCACTATCACCAATACGCTAACTAGTTCTATTCCAACACCTGTACCTGGCTGCACAGATCCGTTGGCCACTAACTATAATTCTCTTGCAACACAGGGTGATGGATCATGCCTGTATCCAAGTGCCAGCTCAGCTACCGGTACCTTGGTGGTGATTGTACAAGTAATCAATGACGACGGAGGAGTGGCCACTACAAGTGATTTTTCTTTCCTCATAAATGGTGGAACTTCAACACCTTCTAATGGTAGTGGTATAAATTCTTACGTAGTTGCTACGGGAACCTATAATGTACTGGGAGAGGCAGCTTCAGGATATACCACGACCTACAACAACTGTACCAATAGTATTGTAAGTGAAGGTGCTGTTACCACATGTACCATCACATATGATGACACTAATGGTGGTGGAGGAAGCGGCAGTAGTGACCCAGAAACCTATCGAGTCGAAGGGTATGTATGGCATGATGATAATGAAAATACACAGTGGGACGGATTTGAAAATGAAAATCCTACAGAAGACGAACAGTCAGGCTGGACGGTCGAAATCACTAATGGATCCAGTACATTTTCCACACAAACTGATGAATCCGGGTACTATTCATTTGAGGTAGAAGCAGGTACATGGACCATTACAGAGGTTGTGCAAGATGGTTGGACACTCATTACTCCAGTGGCAGGCAGTCACGTGGTAACGGTTCCTGATGCAATACTCACACAATCATTTTCAGAAAAGATTATTGCATTCCTTATCCCCACTGCACATGCAGCTGTCCTCGGCACGTATGGACCGTTTAATTTTGGAAACAACGAATCTAAGACCATCACCACAGGAGGAAGTAAGGGAAGTGGTGGGTGCCGTAACTGCATTACAAGCAGAGGGACATCGCCGACACCTCCGTTAGATCCTGTACCTCAGGTACTTGGAGACCAGGTGACGCTTGTACCTGTGGGGGCTCCAAATGCCGGTGCCGGAGGTATGGCACCAACATCAACGTCATTGTTTGACCTCTTTCTATTGATGGGAAGTGTTATGGCACTTTGGGGTGTTCGGCGCTACGCTGCATAGTCATGCACACAGTGCTACAATCTTGGTGGCAAAACCACTGCTTCGAAATATATTTTGGATTAATGGGTCTGCTTTTTGGCGGGCTCATTGCTTTTTTAGCGTTACCATTGTCGCCTTTAGACGATGGTTTGTATGGTCGTTTTACTACAAGTGCTGACCAAGTACTAGTGTTGGAAGCTTCGCAACCTGTGGGTTTACGTATCCCGTCATTGTCAATTAATACCGCTTTTGGAGATACCCTTGGGTTAGACGATGAATTTCAAATTGAGGTACCACGAGGGTATCAGGAGGTTGGATGGTATGAGCATGGACCTACCCCTGGCGAGCTTGGTCCTGCAGTGATTCTCGGTCATGTTGATTCATATACAGGTCCTGCAGTATTTTATACATTGCGAAAGATAGAAGAAGGGGAACTTATTTATGTTGATCGGGCTGATGGAAGTCAGGCGATATTTCGCGTGACAACAGTAGAGGATATACCACAGTCAGTGTTTCCTACGCACCGTGTATTTTCTGACATTGACCACGCTGGTTTGCGCCTAATTACCTGTACCGGTACCTACGATAAAGGGATAGAAAGATATTCTCATAATTTGATTGTGTATGCAGAGCTCGTTTCTACACCAAATCAAGTACAAGAACCTGAAATTATTAAGTAAATGTGTTGTAATATAGTCTTATGAAGAAGCATCTAAAGGATTACTTTATTCCACATGAAGGGAATGATTATAAGCCACATAGTTTACAAAAGGCAGCAATGACCGGAATGGTTTTGCTTGTTTTACTTTCGTTTACACTGGCTAACGTCCAGTCTTTTCTATGGGTTGCATCCGACTGGATGGTTTCAACTATTTTACCCGCTGTGATCGTGGAACTTACCAATGATGAACGTTCTGATGACGCATTGGGACAACTACAAAGAAATACTACACTTGATCAAGCAGCTGCTATGAAAGCACAGCATATGGCTGAACGAGAATACTTCTCACACTTTAGCCCTAATGGTGTTTCACCCTGGTTTTGGTTTGCAGAAGCTGAATATAACTTTGTACACGCGGGTGAGAATTTAGCGATTCATTTTACTGATTCTGGTGACGTCGTGGATGCCTGGATGGAGTCGCCCACACACCGTGCAAATATTATGAACGGTAACTACACTCAGATTGGTGTAGGTACCGCTGAGGGGGAGTTTGAAGGATTTAAGACAGTGTATGTAGTACAACTTTTTGGAACACCAGCAGCACAAGCATCTGCAGCGAGTCAGGTAGTAGCACCTCCCCAAACTCCTGAAGCTACCGTTCTCGCTGCATCTCCTCAAGCTGTGACCATAATTGAAACACCTGCACCTACCGAAGTACTTGCTGAAGCAGTTGCTATTACAGAAAATATTGAGGTCTTTGAAGCAGAGCCTGAAGAAAAGGTGGTTATGATTGAAGTTGAGCCAGAGCCCGTACAACAAAAACCTGATCTATATTCAAGCTTTATATCAACTTCAACAGGTGCTGTCCCTGCATCAATTGATCCTACTCGTGTAGAAGTAAATGAAAATATACCGTATATATATAAAATGTTAACTCAGCCACATGCCGCACTGCAGATTATGTATGTCATTATTGGCCTGTTTGTGACCACAGCGTTAGTATTGTCTGTATTTATTGAGTTCCGTAGACAGCAACCGATGCAAATTGCCTATAGTTTGGGACTTTTAGTGCTTATGACTGGGTTATTTTATATTCATGAGGCGCTGAGCGCCTCTGTGATTATTGTTTAAATGGTTTTTTATTGTAAAAGAGCGTGAAAGCATAGCTTTCGCGCTCTTTTACACCTATGTTCAATAATACGGTATACTTAGCAAATCATGCAGGAACAAAGAGAAGTTGTGGTGAAAGATGTTGCTCGTCCACAGAGTGTTTCTTCTGGAGATACTGCAATACCAATGTATTCTTCAAGTCCTTCTGCAGGATTCCCAGCCCCGGGTGATGATCAGGTTGAACGAGTGCTTGATATTAATGATCTTGTAGTCAAAAATCCAGCCTCAACCTTCTTTGTTCGTGTTGAAGGGGATTCGATGGAAGGTGCGGGTATTTTTTCGGGCGATGTATTGGTGGTTGATCGTTCACGTGAGTCAAAGGATGGCGTGATTGTAGTAGCTGCTATAAACGGTGAAATGGTCGTTAAACGTATCATTAAAACAAGTTCAAGGTCCGGCCTCGAACTCGTGTCTGAGAATGATGAATATGCACCGATTGTTGTGGGGGAGGATGAGGATTGTACGGTCTGGGGTGTAGTAGTAGGGAGTGTTAGAACATTTGGTTGAAGACATCCTTACACAGTCTCCCAGGCTGCGTAAGGGGAGTGGTAGTGGGTAGTGTTAATCGTTTTAATGTAGTGCGTATGAAAGATACCGTACCGGAATGTTTTTACAGAATAAGTGCCAAAGCGTTAGTTTTGAATGAGACACGTGATAAATTTTTGATTGTGCAAGAAGATGATGGTAAATGGGAGTTACCAGGAGGTGGTTTAGATTGGGGGATGACTCCGCAGGAAGATATACCAAGAGAAGTAATGGAAGAAATGGGTATTGTGGTGACTTCGGTAGCAACACACCCATCATATTTTTTAACGTTTGGGCACTCTAGAACAGACACATGGATGGCAAACGTATTGTACGAAACAACGATCGAAAGTCTTGATTTTGTAAGGTCCAGAGAATGCACCGCAGTGCAATTTGTCGATGTAGGTGATGTTGAAGGCCTTGTGTTGCATTCAAACCTTCAGAAACTTATGTCAATGTTTAACCCTGCGCTGCACGTGAAAGATTTATCATAGCCATACGTCATAGTAGTTATGCAAACATTTTTTAAGATTTTTATACTCGTAGCGGTTGTTATGGTATTAGGGAGTAATCAGGTACAAGCGCGAAGCTATTCTCCAGAAGTGGCGGGGTGGCTTCCTTGGTGGTCAGCAGAATCGGGAATTAAGGATGTTGAGGATCACCTGCGTGACATCGATATACTGTACCCGTTTGTATTTGAAGTATCTTCGGATGGAAAACTTATAGATAAAGCAGATTTAAGTGACCCACAGTGGAAGAAACTCTTTAAAGCGGCACGGAAAAAGCGTATAGATATGATTCCTACGGTGATGTGGTTCAATGGTGATCAAATACACGCGACGCTAAGCGACAAAAAGAAACGAAAAGCACACATCGAAGCCATCGTAGAGATGGTGGACGAAGGTGACTTTGATGGAGTAAATATTGATTATGAGGAAAAGAACGCAGAGACTATTGATTATTTTTCTGATTTTCTAAAAGAACTTGAGGATGCGCTCGGGCGGGATGATCTTACTTGTACTATTGAGGCTCGAACACCACCAGACTCACGGTGGAAGGAGATACCTAAGGTGCTTACATGGGCAAACGATTATAAAGCGATGAACCGCCACTGTGACTGGGTAGAGATTATGGCCTATGACCAGCAACGCGCGGACCTAAAACTAAATGATAAACGACGCGGAGTGCCCTATATGCCCGTAGCTGATGTGGAATGGGTAGATAAAGTGCTGGAGTATGCACTGAAAGATATTGATGCCGATAAAGTTATGCTTGGCGTGCCAACATACGGACGTGCCTGGGATGTGACGGTAACTCCTGACTGGTATAAAGACTACAAATCAGTTGAAGCGATTAACCACGTAAGTGCCCTGAAAGTCGCAAAAAAATACAATGTAGAGATTGGCCGCACTGAAGGAGGAGAAGCAGTTATTAGCTATTTCCCAGAGGATTCAGTTTATAAAGTATTTAATGCACTAGAAGCACCAAAAGGCACACCAAAAGGCTTTGAGGCAGCAGCGAAAGCACTTATGGTTGCAAACTATACTGGCCTAGAAATTCCTGTTCGATTCATCACCTGGAGTGATGCAGAGTCTATCGAAGATAAGCTCGACTTAGCAAAGAAATACAATCTCAAGGGAGTTGCTGTATTTAAGTTTGATGGAGAGGAGGACCAAGATATGTGGGATTTGTTCTAGTCAACACAAAAGACCGCAGGCCTGCGGTCTTTTGTGTCATACATCTTAAGTTAGTTCAAAACCGTAGTTTAGCTCGGAATAATCTTCCAAAAGTGGGAATGTGTTGTCTTCTAGCATGGTGTTTTGTCACAGTGGAAGCCATGGGAGTTATATTATCATGATTTATTAGTTATATCAGAAAATGATATGCTGCGAGTGATGAAAAAGTCTCAAAAGGGAAAAGGGTTAGTTATTTATCAAACTAAGAAAGGAGGTGTAGAGCCTCGTGGTGATTTTAGTAATGACACCATGTAGGCTTCTCAAGCGCGGTTATCTGATGTATTTAATGTTGAGCGTTCGGTGATTACAAAGCATATTCGTAATATCTTAATCTTAAAAGAAAGTGAGTTAGATAAGGATTCAGTATGTGCAAAATTTGCACATACTGCTGACGCTGGTAAGGAATATACTGTTCAGTTCTATAGTCTGGATATGATACTTTCTGTTGGATATCGAGTGAATTCCAAGCAGTCTTAACAGCTCCGTATCTGAGCGACATACCTCTTAAGGCGTACCTACTTAATAATACAAAGTGTTTAAAGAAACACATCACGTCAAAACTAGGAGAATCCAAAAAAGTATTGGTAACTTAAGACATCGATGTCTTAAGTTGTGTTATGATTATTTAGATGGAGTTTTATCATGTTTTGAATCGGGGCATCAATAAAATGAATGTTTTCATAGATGATGGCGATAGGATGCGTTTTATCAGGGGTATGTATGTATATAATGATAGAAATCCGACACCCAATTCAGTAAGTCAAAAAGGCAAGTGGTTGGATGATTCACGTGAACGTACAAAACTGGTTAATATCCATGCGTGGTGTCTGATGAACAATCATTATCATATACTACTGAGCCCTATTGATGATGATTTTTCTAATGTTTCTTTGTTTATGAGGAAGTTGAATATGGGATATGCAAAATTTTTTAATGAAAAAAATGACAGATCTGGGTATTTATGGCAAGGCAAATATAAGAAAATTAAAATCGAGAATGATGCTCAGTTTATGTACATCCCATATTATATACATCTAAATCCACTAGATTTTAAATTTAAACAGTGGAGGAGTGGCGACTTGAAGCATTTCACTGAAGCTGAAGTTTTTCTTGATTCATATAGATGGAGTAGTTGGTTTGATTATACCGGCAAAAAGAATTTTCCTTCCACCCTTTACAAAAATATACTTAATGAAACTTTAAAAGAAAAAAAATTTCAGCTGACAGAAATAGAAAAAATTGTTTCAAGTGATGTGCTGGCAATGGGCTCAAGATATATTGAAACTTAAGACATCGATGTCTTAAGTATGGTGTGTGCTGGTATACTTGAGTCAATGGGTATGATTGGATTGATGGATTGTAATAACTTCTTTGTGTCGTGTGAACGGCTTTTTCGGCCTGACTTGCAGGGGAGGCCTGTGGCGGTACTTTCAAGCAATGATGGATGTATTGTTGCTCGATCTCAAGAAGTGAAAGATTTAGGGATTGCTATGGGGGTGCCATATTTTCAAGTGAAGGATATCTGTAAGAAGGAAAATGTCACCCTTTTTTCAGGAAATTTAACCTTATATAGAGATATATCCACTCGTGTGATGGATGTGCTGCACCAGGAAGTGGGGAAATGTGAGATATATTCAATTGATGAGGCGTTTTTTACTGTATCCGCAGGGGAGACCTTAGAATATGCACAATCTATTCGCAATATCGTAATGAAAAAGGTGGGTATCCCTGTTTCGGTAGGGTTTGCTTCTACCAAAACTTTAGCAAAACAAGCAAGTAGCTTAGGGAAAAAGGAAGGTGGATACTACGTGTTAGGAGACACCCAATGGAAAGAGCACGCTTCGCTGGTTCGCTGTGGCGAAATATGGGGTCTCGGCAGACAAACGAGCACAAAGCTTAGTCAAATGGGAATAAAAACAGTTGCTGATTTTATGTCACTATCTCATGCAGAAATTCGACAAAATTTTGGCGTCGGAACTGAACGGGTATATTCAGAGCTGCACGGAAAAAAAGTTTTTTCTGTTGGGGGAAGTAGTGAATCTGTACGACAGAGTATTATGAGTACTCGCTCTTTTGCACAGACCACTACCAGCTGTGCTGACTTGGAAAGTGCAGTTGCACAACATGTGACATCTGTTGCAGAAAAATTGCGACAACGAAATCTACTTGCTTCGCGAATGAATGTACAGATTCAGACAAATCGCTTTGGTGATTTTTTTATGCAGGGAGATTCTGCTGAGGTGGTATTTCCAGAGCCTACTGCGCAAACCGCAGTCTTGCTAAAATTCGCACTTGGAAAAGTGAGGAGTATGTTTTTAGAAGGCGTGCCGTATAAAAAGTCTGGAGTGTCTATGTCAGGACTTGTTCCTGAGTCATACGTTACACAAGACATGTTTACCGTGCATATAGAAAAAACAGCTTCGAAACTTGATGAAGTTACTGATGCAATTAATGAAAAGTTTGGACGAGGTGCATTACGGTCAGCTGCGATACTTGACCGAGGTGCCAAAACTAATGTGCAGTTACGTTCACCACACTATACGACAGATTGGAAAGATATCCCCAAGGTACGAACCTAGTTTGTCTAAAGGTCAAAAGGGACACAGTATACATGTGACCTTGACCCGTACAGCTGACTCATAGGAAGTTCTTGTAAAAATATGGTGCTCCTATGCTTGATATCTATCGGGACAAAAGACATGTTATCAACAGTACATGTAAGACAGTTTGTAAAGGTACTTGTATACTATAGATAGACCGGAAGAATGACTTTAGTTGCGATGTTGTTTAAGGCTATACCTTTTATAAAACAATAACGTTACTTCTCCACAGTCAATCATCCGGGTGTGATGGGAATTTTTTATAATGAAATTTTCCTAAAAGTTATTTACAAATTTAATATAACAAAGAACATGTTCGTATTAACACGAAATGTTTCTGCAACCAACAAAGTGATCGCGACACTATTGGTTACTGCTGTTGTTTTATGGACCCTTGGGTATCATATGACCGCACAGGCAGCAAACATTACAGACGTAAAGGATACACTGACTGACTCTGCACCTGGTGCAGATTCAGATCATGAAATTGTATTCGTAACACCTACGGGTGTTGGAGCAAGTCAGTTTATTGAAGTAACATTTCCGGCTGGATTTGACCTCTCTACAATAGGCGAAGAAGATTTAGACTTGCTTGAAGATGGAGCTGATGAAGATATTACAGGAGGTGTACAATGGAATGTTTCCACAACATCAAACACTATCCGATTTACTTCAGGAGGTACCGCAACCATTGGTGCTGGAGCTTCTACAACAATTCTTATTGGATTGAATGCGACAAACTCAGGAATTCCTGATAGTCAAATTGGAAATCCACCAACTCCGCAAGGAGGAAACGAATCATTTGAGATTGATATCTCAGCGGGGACTTCTGACTCAGGTCATACTAGAGTTGTAATTCTTGAAACAGTTGAAGTAACTGCGACAGTTGAAACAATTTTTGACTTTACAGTATATGATAACGGAACAGGTGAATCAGTAAATGGTACCACAACCAGTATCACTACTTCATCAACTACAATCCCGTTTGGAATATTGACAGCGTATGATCCGATGATTGGTTCACAGGACCTTACGGTTCAAACGAACGCAATTAATGGATTCGTTGTAACTGTACAATCTGATGGAGCGTTCCAGTCTTCTACAGGAGCTGATATTGATGATTACAAGGATGGTGGTGACACAATTATCCCAGAAACATGGGAAAGTCCTTCTGTTGGCCTCGATATTGCCGATGAGGATACATGGGGACACTGGGGTGTAACATCTGAAGATGCAACCACTACACGTTCAAATGAATTCGGGTCAAATCAATGGGTAGGAGTATCTACAACACCAACAATTCTATTTGCCCACACCGGCCCAGCCGATGAGGTGACCGAAGGAATTGGTTCTACGACTGTAGGTTACAAGGTAGAAATTAGTCCACTTCAAGAAGCGGGAGATGACTACCAGACGACACTTACATACATTGCAACTCCAACATTTTAATTTCAAATTAATTTAAGTTGAAAGTAGGTAAAGAAAAAAACTCCCTTTGGGAGTTTTTTCTTGTGTAATTTTAAGGTTGTCTGAAACCCTTAAGTAGTTATGTACACGGTTGCTATAATGGACTCTCACTTGGTGTTAAAATAATAAGTATTATTAACTGATTGATTATATGGTATTACCCTCATTACGCTCTTTTATTGCAGCTTTTCTTTTCTCGATATTTATAGTACTAGTCTCTGTTACTTCTGTGTTTGCACAAGGTGCCGGTATTGGCTTGAGGCCCGCAACTATCGAAGACAATGCTGATCCTGGTGAGCAAAAACAATATGATATTTCAGTTACCAACCTAAGTGAGGTCCCTCAGACATATTATATTTTCACTCGAGATATTACCGGGGTTGAATCTGGAGGTGTGCCTATATACGCTGATCCGGATGCTGAGAAGACTGGGTATGAACTTTCAGAATGGATAACACTTGGTGTGGAGGAGATTACCATCGACCCGTCTGCTGAAGAGAATATTACGATACAAATTGATGTTCCTGATTTTGCGACACCGGGGAGTCATTTTGGGGGAGTATTCATTTCTATTGAACCACCAAAGATGAGAACAGTTGGAGCATCTGTAGGCTACCAGGTAGCAAATATTATCAGTATCCGTGTTGCAGGTGATGCTGTAGCAAATGCACAGATTCGGCAATTTTCGACGGGGAATTTCATTTACGGACAATCAAAAGTGGACTTCAACGCTCGTGTGGAGAATAAGGGGACCGTTCTTGTGCGACCTATAGGACCCCTTGAGGTTCATAACATGTTTGGTAAGCGTGTGGCATTATTGGTGTTTAACGAGTCTAAGGCTGGTATTTTTCCAAAAACGACCCGTGACTTCGATATTGTGTGGGAAGATGAAGGTCCTGGTTTTGGACGCTATCAAGCAATACTTTCTCTAGTGTATGGAGATCAGGGTCGTCAATCCACCATCTCCAGCACGCTTTCTTTCTGGATACTCCCTACAAACATAATTTTGCCAGCACTGGGTGTACTCGCGTTCTTATTGTTGACTGCCTATATTGTGGTAAAGCTCTATATTAGAAGCAAGCTTAATGCAGTATCACGAAGTTCACGTCGAGTTGTTCGCAGAAGTAGTGGCGGAATGTCAGCACTACTTCTGGTAACTGTGGTCATGCTTGCGGTAACCGCATTGTTCCTTATTGTGTTGCTTGCTCTGTTTGCATAGTGCACATGATATAATACAAATGTATGAAGGACTCAGCGTATCATTCAATGCTAAGAATATCGACATTGTGTCTGGCACTACTTTTGTTGTTTGATAGCGGCTTATTAAATCCTGTTACTGCAGATATTTCTAAAAACGCACAGTTATACCTGGCTAACTCCATTGGTATGCAGGCAAGCGTTACTCCCACTGATCTTAATGGGTATACCGCGCAACTTACACAACGTGAACGTCTTCTGGCACAGCGCGAAAATGATGTTGCAGCCCGTGAGATAAAGGTTTCCACAGAAAATGGTTTTGCTGGATCAACTAATTATTCAACCTACATAATGAGTGCACTGTTGTTTATACTCTTAGTGTTGGTCCTTATGAATTATATTTTGGATTATATGCGCATTCGAAAACAACCGATGCTAAATGATTATGAAAAAATGGCATAAAACAACGCTGGTTGTACTGGGTGCTATAGTTTTTTCTTCAGTAGCTATTCAAGCGAGTGATATTATTCGTAACATAGACGGGAACCTTACAGGATTAGCAATTGAAAGTGGAAGTATCTGTGGAGCAGGGGCAGTACAGGTATCGTTAGGATCAGGAGTGTTATGTGTAGATATGTATGAAGCTTCGACAGAAGAAACATGCTCAATTGCAGTGGTAACAAGTCAGATTGATACACAGACAAACATGAATCAAACTGATTGCAGAGCAGTATCTCAGTCTGGTGTACTTCCATGGCGCTATGTTTCACTTGCCCAGGCACAGCAACTATGTGGACGCTCAGGTAAACGTCTACCAACCAATGATGAATGGCATTCATTAGTGAATACAATGTCTGACCAGTCGGGGTGCATCATTTCCTCAAGTGGACCAACTGATGAAGGTGGCCCTCAGTGTGCTACTCAGTCTGGAATATTTAATTTAATTGGAAATGTGTGGGAGTGGATTGATGGTGAGATAGTCGATGGTCAATATAACAATCGATCTGTTCCTGAATCGGGTTATGTTGCCTTGGTTGATTCTGACGGAGTGGTTTTGGAAACATCAAATACAGCGGAGGCAGAATTTGGGGATGATTACGCAAATACAAGTCAATCTGGAGTTAAAGGTATATTGCGCGGTGGTTTTTATGGAAGCGGTGATGATGCTGGGATATACGCACAAAATTTAGCAGTCCCGCTTGATTTAAGAACTGATGGAGTAGGTTTTCGGTGTGTTAAGAACATCTAAAGCATAGCTTAAGCTAAGGAGGGGACTACTTTGTGAAATGTGAGGTACTCGTTGCTATACTGTATATATGAAATTCCTGAAAGTTGGTGGTGTTATTTTTGGTGCGCTGCTTTTAACAACGCTCGGAATTAATGCATCTGATGTGTTTAATGGAAACAGTGGCTCATTACTAGGTCAGATTATTGCTACTCAAGAAGATGTATGTCCAGGCGGAACTATGCACATAAGTCTTTCTGATAAGGATATATGTATCGATATTTACGAAAATAGTGTAGGAGAAGAGTGTGATTTGGAGCACCCATCAAGTATTTTTCAAACAAAACAAAATATTGATAATCCGCTCTGTTACTCAGAGTCTTATCCGGATGTAAAACCTTGGACATATGTTTCTCAGCACCAAGCAAAATCTTTGTGTGTAAAAAAAGGAGCACGTCTTGCCAATACTCAAGAATGGTATGAAGGGGCATTGGGTACACCCGACGATACACTGTGTAATTTAAATGGAACCGTTAGGAATGCAGGATCGTTTGAATCGTGCGTTTCATACAGAGGACTCTATGATACTGTTGGAAATGTATGGGAATGGGTAGATGGGGAAGTAGTTGATGGTCAATATAACAATCGTCAAGTTCCTGAATCTGGCTATGTTGCTGAGATAGATGCACAAGGCGTTCCTTTGGAAACCACAAGCACGTCATCAGAGCTTTATAACAAAGATTATTTCTGGGGTGATATGTTTGGTAATAATGGTGTCATGCGTGGCGGTTTTTATGGAAGTAAAGATGATGGTGGAGTGTATGCGACTCATATGAAGGTTGCTCAATCCTTTGCTGGTGAGGCAACAGGATTTAGGTGTGTCTATGACCTCTAGATCCAGAATTGAGTGCCATGATATACTACAATTGTAAATTCATTTTATAGTATTATGAAATTCCTGAAAGTTGGCGGTGTTATTATTGGAGCGCTGATCTTAACAACGCTCGGTATTAACGCTGCGGATGTATTTAAAGGTAATAGTGGTTCTATGCTCGGTCAGATTATTGCTACTGAAGAAGGTGGTTGTCCAATAGATATGGTTACCGTAGTGGTTGGTCAAACCTTCTCATGTGTAGATTCGTATGAAGCGTCCACGGGGGAGTTGTGCCCCGCAGGGTCTCCTTCTGGTAGTGATCAGACACAAGATAACCTTAATCAACAGAACTGCATAGCAGTTTCTAAAGCTGGACAACGGCCTTGGACGTACATTACTCGGGAGCAAGCACAGGTTGTATGCTTGCGTGCAGGTAAACGGCTACCTACAGCAGCAGAGTGGTATACCTTTGCTCTTGGTACACCCGATACCAGGGTGTGTAATACGCAAGGTGGTGGTGTGGCTAATGCAGGAGCAGATTCGGACTGTCGGTCTGCCGTGGGAGCCTATGACACCATAGGAAATGTTTGGGAATGGACATCTGATGATGTGATTGAGGGAGTGTACAACGGCCGGGTTCTGCCTGACGGGGGCTATGTGACACAAGTTGCCTCAGATGGTGTAGCAACCGTAACTGGGGATTCTGCCACTGAACAATTTGCAGAAGATTATATCTGGACAGGGGATGTTGGAGCGTATGGGATGTTGAGAGGTGGTTTCTACGGAAGTGGGGAAGATGGCGGTGTGTACGCTGTACAAACAAAAACAATACCAACTGCAGCTACTGTTGCTATAGGGTTTCGGTGTGTACTATAACAATTGCGCCCAAGGGTAGCATAGTTGTAGAGTTTTAAGTATTGTGCGAACAATTTTATTATAAGCTGGCAGGGAAGGGTGCTCGGTGTGCGATGTGCAAAAAGCGTTAGCATTTCCCAATTACGTTGTGTCAAGAGTCTTTTGCGCTTGTCAGGAGTTTTCCGGGTATTGAACTTGTATATTGATCTACTGATTTTCAAATGTGTTGTGTACAAGATTGCTCTTTTTTATCCTTGTTTAAGCTACAATATGGATATGAATAAGCTCAGTTTTGGAGCGTGTATTAATCTGTTTTGGGTATCATTCTTGGCGCTTCTTTTTATAGGTGCTTCTGTTATTGATGTGCAGGCTGCAAACGTTTCATCATATAGTGATACATTGACGGATTCTCGACCGTTGGGTCAGTCTAACCATACTTTTGGTTTTACCGTTCAGGAAGATGTTTCTCCTGGTGGCTATATCGATATTGGTTTCCCTGGCGATTTTGAAGTATTGTCTACCTCCACGTTTGGTATTAGAAACGTTGAGGTGTCTGTGAACAATGTCGTTCGTACAGCAGCAACGTCAGCAACTGCTATGGCTGATGGAATCTCTATTACAACAGGCCTTGGTGGAAGTGTTCGATATACCCTTAATTCAACCACAGGTTTAAATGCTGAAGATAATGTGATTATGAAGATTGGTAATATAACCGCGGGATCTTTAGGTGAATCTACTTCCTTTAGTACCTCCACAGGAACAACTACCACATCGGCTGACATTGAACCCATTGTTAATAGTTCAGATGCAGGGACGCATCAAATTTCACTTAACGTGGTGGGAGGGTCAGAGTCGATAACTGCCAACTTTAGTATTGCTGTAGTTGAAGCGGTTGATGTGGGACCGGGTGATACAACTGAAACAGTTCCTCCATTCCGATTTAATGGTGCACCTGATGGTGAAATTGGAGGAACGACTCTTTCAGTGGAAATTTCTCTAGAAACTGATGAGTTTGCTATCTGTAAATGGAGCAGTACCGCAGACACGGCATACGCAGCGATGGGGAATGTTTTTGGTAACACTGGGTTTGCACAAGTTGTACACTCGGAAATTGTGGCGGTAGTTCCTGAGACATTAAATACCTATTATGTGCGCTGTATTGATGATGAAGGTAACTTTAATATAGATGATTTCATTATTGCATTTATAGCACCTGGTCCACCGTCAGGGACACCTAATGCTGATGGTGAAGTTGAGGGTGATGGAACTGGTGACGGAGATGATGGCACAGGGTCAGGAGCTGGTGGAGGTGGTGAAACAGGTGCAAGTGAAGGAGATGCCCCAACCACGGGAGGTTCTTCAGGCGGAGGTGGAACAGGAGGAGGCGGAGGCGGCTCTAGTGGAGAAGATAGTGAAGATAATGCCGGAGGTGGGTTTGAAAATTCAGACGGCCCGTATCGAAGTGGGGATGCTCAGGTGATTATTAACGGGTATGCTTTTCCAGGTAGTACTGTTTATGCTTTGGTTGATGGGTACGCCACTGAAAATGTCCGTGCTGATAGTAATGGTAAATACGCAGTAACTATTGAGGATATTGGCCGAGGTGTGTACACATTTGGCGTGTACGCAGTCGACGACAATGACGTCAAATCTTCAACTTTCAGTACTTCTTTCACGGTAACGGGAGGAAGAACCTCAAGCCTTTCAAATATTAACATCATGCCGACCTTGATGGCGACACCTGATCCAGTTGATCCTGGGCAGACATTAACTATTTCTGGTTTCTCTATTCCCGATGCAACAGTAACTATTGAAAATCAAAAAGAGGGTACAAAAGCAAGTTTAAAAACCTTTACCGCTACATCTGACAGTGATGGTGAGTGGTCGATTGAGGTAGATACGGCACGGTTTGACACTGCAACATATAAAACACGTGCGAAAGCTGTTTCAATTGAAGGGAATATTTCAACGGATTATTCTAATTACACATTCTATGGTGTAGGACAGGAGGCTGATAGTCAAATCAATGCTGACCTTAATGTGGACGGGAAGGTTAATTTAACAGACTTCTCTATTTTACTTTTTTGGTGGGGTAGTGCTGGAGGGGATTCAGACCCTCCGGCCGATATAAATGGAGATGGGAGCGTGAGTTTGACTGACTTCTCGATTATGTTGTTCCAGTGGACAGGGTAGTTACAATGAGGTTGTATAGGTCAGAAATTGCCCAAGGGCAGAACAATTCTTGCGCTCTGCGTACAGAAAATATATTCGCCTGCACATTATTTTCTAGCAACATAAATTCAGAATAGTCATTACATTCCTTTCTTCATTTAACTTCTTGAGAAGCTGGGTTTCAGTATGCGCCTAAATCAAAGGATAATTATCATGTTACAGACGAGTTGAGTGCTATGTGTATAA
>Ga0209119_1002318_pt1 | contig 17614 bp, 15 predicted proteins | sample COG_03_FD_184747 | JGI IMG/M metagenome (GOLD analysis project Ga0209119, IMG submission 184747) | Pelagic Microbial community sample from North Sea - COGITO 998_met_03 (SPAdes) (version 2) | ecosystem: Environmental > Aquatic > Marine > Neritic zone/Coastal water | place: Helgoland, sampling... | reverse complement strand
TTATTCACCCCATCTTTAAAGTGGGCTAAAGCTAATAAACGCAGCTTTTTCCTCGCATTAGTTTCACGTTTCGCTAATGCAGTAAAATCGATATTCTTAAGCATAAAAATGTGTAGTAAAAATGAATGCCTAATTAGATCATACTTTTAATGTAATTGGTATAAAATAATTGAGCGTATTCGTTAAAACTTCAGTTAGTGAATTACACATAAACTTATTAATTATGTTCTGTATATGTATAACGATGTGGTAGTTCAATCCTACATGATGCAAAATGTGTCTCTACAAGTCGTTAGTTTTTTAGTTTTAAGATCGATGTTATAATCTTAATACAATCACTTTCATATATATTTAAATGGCCAGATCGTTAGCCAAAAATTCAATACTTACAATGCTAGCCAATATCCTGCTTGCGGGCAGTAATTGGTTATTGTTAGTCATTATTGCAAAACAATTTAATGTGCAAACGTTAGGTTTCTTTGTACTGACTCTTTCTATGTGTTCCCCCGCATTTTTATTTGCAAGTTTTAAACTTAGAACTTTATTAGTCGTTGATTTAAATTGGCGGTTTACGTTAGCTGAGTATGCTACATCTAGGTTACTTTCAAATTGTTTGATTACCATTTTAATTCTGATTATCGTATTCGCAGATTTCATTACGTTACCTAACTTAACTGTAGTCATTGTACTCGCCTACAAGTGGTGTGATACATGGTCAGAGTTTTGTCAAAGCTATATGCGCAGAATACATAGGTTTGAACTGTCCTCTGGAATGTTAGCAGCGCGGTCGATCATTACTGTAATAGTGGTACTTTTGGCTTCAATAACATTTGATACGTTAAATTGGTTACTGTTTGCTTGGTTGATAGTTGCGATGCTATTTGCACTTTTAGATACTTTACTATTATGGCACTTAACACACATACATGAAGAATCTAGGTTTTCATTTTCAAGTGTTATCAAAACGCAGTCTATGAAAAGAGCATTTTCCTTGTATCGAGAATACATTACTGTAGCGGTAGCTCTAGCAATTAGTTCGTTATTTGTTCACATGCCAAATTTACTATTGGGTTATCAACTTGATATTAAATCTGCCGGAATTTTCGCTACTATCAGCTATTTCTTAGTTGCAGGTGGAATTCTAGTCAACAGTGTCTCACAGGCGTGTACCCCTAAGTTGGCAGACTTATTACGAAGCGGAGATTATGATTCTTTTATACTTTTGGTTAAAAAGATATGTGTGGTCGGATTATGCATTGGTATAATTGGGCTAATAGTTTCAGTATTTGCTGGGGAGTATTTTTTGACTTTGTTCTATACTCCTGATGTTGCTATTTACAGTGACACTTTAAATTGGGTTATGGCTGCAGCGGCAGTCAGATACATTTACATTTTTTTAGGAACATCACTCGCAGCGGCTCAACAATTTCATATTCAAACTAAGATATACGCATCAGGTTTATTAACGATGTTATGCATTGGATATTTGTTGATAGACGCTAATGGTCTAGTGGGTGCAGGACAAGCAATGTTTACTGCCACTATTGTGGAACTAATACTGTTCATGTTGGTGACTAATAAAAGTCTTCGCTTAGCGTTTTCTCAAGATAAGGTTGCAAGATGACCGTAAGAATATTGCATATATTTGGAGCAATGAATCGTGGAGGCGCTGAGATGCGCACTGTAAGTCTAATGCCTGGGATGAACAAGCAAAATGTGCAATTTGACTATTGTGTTTTAAGCGGAGAGAAAGGCGTACTCGATGATGAAATAAGGTCATTAGGAGGTGAAATATTTTACTGCAAGTTAGGGCCATTATTTATTTTGAGGTTTATATCTTTATTATTAAGTAGAGATTTTACAGCAGTTCATTCTCACGTGGCTTATGTCAGTGGTTTTATTTTATTATTAGCAAAACTCAGCGGTATTAAAGGACGCATTGCCCATTTTAGAAATACAACTGCAAGCAGTTCATCATCTTATTTACGTTCCATCAGAGATAAATTTCTAAAATTTCTAATAGATGTTTGTGCAACTAATATTTTAGCCGTTTGTGACGGGGCAATGTTAGGTTTTTGGGGAGCACATTGGCAAAACGAAAATCGCTGCAAGGTAATTTACAATGGTTTCGAGGTTGTAGTCAGGCAGATTGAACCTAAATTCTGGTGTGATTTCATCACAAATTATAGCGACCAAAAAATAGTGGTTAACGTAGCTAGAATGGATGTACAAAAAAACCATTTACGCCAATGTGACATTTTCAATGAACTACATAATCGTGACCCCAATACTTTAATGGTGTTTATTGGCAAAGAAAACCAAGAACGTAAGTCTATGATGATGGAAAAAATTGTCGAATATAATCTGGAAGAAAAAGTGTTTTTCTTAGGGTTACAAACTGATGTTTTACGATTTTTACAACATGCAGACGTTATGTTGTTTCCTTCAGTGTGGGAGGGTTTACCTGGCGTTATCATAGAAGCCGCTAGCGTAGGTCTACCCGTTGTTGCATCAGATTTACCCGGTGTTAATGAAATTTCAAATCAATTACCCTTTATTAAAATAGTCAATTTGCAAGAAAGTGACAGTGACTGGGGTGCTTATCTTTATCAATCATTGAAGCAAAATATTGACCCAAACATAATGATAAATGCCTTTAAGCAAAGTGACTTTTTAATTAACAGTAATATAAAACAGCTTCATGCAATTTACACACAATAAAACCCTTATACAAAAAATATTTGGGGTGTGGTTTATTTCTCTTGTTGGGGTTTGGATCTTTGCTGCTTATTTTAATGTTTTTGACACATCGAGACATGCACTTGAAGTGATAACGGCGCTAAATTGGGTTGTTTTATCGACGATTCTTTATGTGACATTACCGAAAGGTATGTGGTCAATTTGTTTTATTTTCTTTTCCGTTGTGGGGGTATTTCATATTGGTTTAGTCTTAGCTAATTCTGTCAATGGGATCACTGATGAAGATACTTTGTACCAAATTAGTCGCTGGTTTTATAACGTAGAAACAGGTAATGCCATTCACGTAGTGAATCTTGCTATGATTGGTTTTGCACTGAGTGCCATATTATTTTCCTCAAAGGCAAAAGAGAGCGAAGCCACAAACCATTTACAACTCGCTTATCGAAAACGGCTTTTTCATATTGGTGGCATTTTACTTGGATTTTTTGTTGCTATCTTTTTTACACTGACTATCGCTAGTGGAGCAATCAGTTCTTACGGAGCATATCTTGAAGTGATGGGTGCTAATCCATTAATTTCACTCGTTTTTTCTTACCTATATTTTTTTATAGGTGTGGCTTTTGTTTTTGTTTGTGTATCTTATAACAAAGGTTTTGGTTATATTTATTTTGGTCTTTTTGGTGTGTGGGCATTATTTGCATTCAAGATTGGATTGCGTGGTGAGGTAATGTTTCCTAGTGCCGTTGCAGGTTGTATGTTAGGAAGAAAAGGTGCACCCATTAAAGGTTATATATTACTTATCGGGGTTGTAGCATTTCTTATCGTAACCGGGATAGTTAAAAATGCTCGGGTGTCGGGTGACTATTCAGGGGATGTTGGGATCAATCCACTTAACGCAATTGCCGAAATGGGTTCAAGTCTCAGGGCTGTGCAAGAAACGATAAAGTGGCGTAAGCATGACAATTTTGAACTTTTGATGGGGGGGAGTTATTGGGCTCCATTTGAAAGGCAGTTTGCGCTATTCATTCCGCAACTTGAGCGTATCAATATTGATGATGATGGCCGTTTACTGAATATTGTTGTGCAGAAAAGAGCGGGACCAATTGGTTTTTCAGCAATAGCAGAAGCTTATATTAATTTTGGTGAGAAAGGCGTGTTAATAGTGTTTTTTCTTATTGGAGGGGTTATGGCAAAGTTAGATTCAACAGCGACTTCTGTTCGCAATGATATTTTGATCGGTGTTGCGCTGTTACCTATTTTTGTGACAATCCGAAATAGTTTTATACACGTACCAGTACAGGTTATCTTGGGTTTGATATTAGCAAGTTTATTAATGTATATCGGCTATAAAAAAGATGACCAGATAGCAGATGAACATTCATAAAAGAGTAGGCATATGCAAGTAGATGTAGTGATTGAACAGCGCTTTTATCGTTGCGACCAAAATAAATTTTGGACAGACAATGCCTTTCCATATGCTTTTTGGACAAGATATTTGGATGTTTTTACTCGCGTGAATATTGTGGCCAGAGTCTCGCAAGTATCAGCTCCCAAATCAGATTGGAAAAGGGTTGATGGTCAAGATATAAACTTCGTTAACCTGCCTGCTTATATTGGGCCATTAGGGTTCATCAAAGTTTTACCTCGCCTTATCCAAATTTTACGCTTGCGTAAAGTGGTTGATCGAAAAATCATTTATCGTGTGCCGAGTATTCTGTCTACTTTTTACAATGTTTTTGCCACTACATCTGACCAAAGTTATGGTGCTGAAGTGGTAGGTGATCCTGCTGATGTGTTTGCGGTGGGTGCAAGCAAAAACTTTTTCCGTCCATTTTTTAAATGGCTTTTCGTGAAAATGTTAAAGGCTCAGTGTCAAGGCGCCGTGTCGTTATCTTACGTAACAGAATATAGCCTACAGCAACGTTATCCCCCAAATCCTTCAGGTTTTGATACGCATTATTCATCCATTCAACTAGAAAAATCTGATTTTAATCAACGATTTAAGTATTCGTTATCATTGCCAATAAAAATTGTCTGTATTGGTAATTTGACACAGCCGTATAAAGGGTGTGACTTTATGTTAGAAACCCTTGCCCAACTTCATAAACAGCAGATTAACTGTCATGTGTTATGGGTTGGTGGCGGGTATTTATTAGCAGAAATGCAACTGCTCGCGCAGCAGTTGGGTGTAGATGGCCAGGTTGAATTTATCGGTAATTTAGCAAGTCGAGAATTGATTAGAAAGCAACTTGATCAAGCCGACCTATTTATATTGACTTCTCGTCAAGAGGGTTTGCCAAGGGTGTTAATCGAATCTATGGCACGCTCTTTGGTTTGTATTGCGACTAATGTAGGTGGAGTGAAAGAACTTATCGCAAAAGATTTTATTATTGAAAGAGATAATAAGGACCAGCTTGTTGAAACTATAGAGCGTGTTAGTCAACTCACTGAGAAGCAGTTATTAGAGGTTGCCACAATTAATTACAACAAAGCATTGGAATATAATGATGAATCACTTAATAAGCGACGACAGGCAATGTATCAACACTTGAAAGAGGCCTTATAATGCGAGTGCTTCATTTGTTGAAAACCGCAGTTGGAGCAAGCTGGGCTCTGCGTCAAACATCCGAACTGGTCAAGCTTGGAGTGGAGGTGCATCTTGCTTTACCTGAAGGCCCAATGGTAAATAAATATCGTGAAGCGGGTGTGAAAGTGCATATTTTCGACCCAAGTATTAATATTCGCCATCCCTTTTCCAATATTAAGCAGGTGAAGAAGTTAAGAGATTTAGTTGCAGCTGTGTGTCCAGATTTGATCCATAGTCATTTTGTCGCCACCACTTTGTTAATGCGTTTGGCTTTGCGAAAATCATCTATCCCAAGGATTTTTCATGTTCCAGGACCGCTACATTTGGAACATGGACTGTTTAGAAGAATCGAACTATGTATGGCTAATAAACAGGATTATTGGTTAGCTTCTTGTTTATGGACACAAAATAAATATCAGCAATGTGGGGTTTCACCGAAAAAAGTGGGATTGGCATATTATGGTGTGAACGAAGACGATTTTTTGTTTAACAACTCATCAGATAACCAATTGAGAGAAGATTTAGGTTTATCGAAAGAAGATTTCTTAGTGGGTATGGTCGCCTACTTTTATGGACCCAAAGCCTACTTGGGACAAACAAGGGGCTTGAAAGGTCATGAAGATCTAATTGATGCAATGGCCATTGTGAATCACCAATACCCGAATGTTAAATGTGTATTTGTGGGAGGACCTTGGGGCAATAGCCAAAAGTATTTTGAACAGGTAAAAACTTACGCTAAACACAAAGCCGGTGATAATTGTATTTTTCTTGGTCAAAGAAACGATGTACCAAAACTGTATCCTCAATTTGATTTGGCTGTGCACCCGTCTCACTCAGAAAACGTAGGTGGCGCTGTTGAATCGATGTATGCCCAAGTGGCTACATTGACTTCAGACGTAGGAGGATTTCCAGATTTAGTCACAGATGGAGAAACTGGTTATATAGCGGCGGCTAAGTCCCCGAACGAGCTGGCCAGTAAGATTATTGAAGCTATTAATAATCCTGAGGAAAGAAAAAAACGTATTGTTAAGGGGCTTGAAAAAGTGACTCAAGTGATGAACGTTGAGCATAATGCTAGACAAGTAAATGACTTTTACATTGATGTTTTAGAACAGGAAAGCCTTAATGTTTAAACGAGTGGTGGACATCGTCATTTCTGTAATGGCGCTAATTATATTTAGCCCAATATTGTTGGTAGTCGCGGTACTGGTTAGAAAAAACCTCGGCTCTCCAGTTTTATTTCATCAGCCGCGTCCTGGGATGCATGCTCGCTCTTTTAATATGCTTAAATTTCGCTCGATGAACGATGACAAAGATCTGGATGGAAATTTGTTACCCGATGCGCAGCGTCTTCCTCATTTTGGGCAAGTATTACGTTCCTCTAGCCTAGATGAATTACCAGGTCTAATTAACGTGTTAAGAGGAAATATGAGCATAGTTGGGCCCAGACCGTTACTTGTTGAATATTTACCGTTGTATGATCATGTTCAAAAAAGACGGCATGAAGTGCGCCCTGGAATAACAGGTTGGGCTCAAGTTAATGGTAGAAATACTATCTCCTGGGAACAAAAGTTTGAATATGATGTTTGGTATGTCGATAACCAATCTTTATGGCTGGATATTAAAATTATCCTATTGACCGCAATGAAAGTTGTAAGAAGAGCCGACATCAATTCTGACGGTGAGGCGACAATGACCAAGTTTACAGGTTCAAAAGCGAAGGATAAAGAGTGTGAATAGACGACTGATTATTCTTGGTGCAGGAGGTCATGGAAAAGTCGCCGCAGATTGCGCAGAGGCTACAGGTATATATGACAGCATTGTTTTTTTAGATGCTCTTTACCCTGATGAATGTTTAGTTGGTGATTGGCCAATATTGGAAAAACCAGAGAACGTTTCCATGTTTAACAATGGAAATACTGATTTTTTTGTGGCTATAGGTAATAACTTTGTTCGTGAAAAGGTTTTAAATGAACTGCTACAAGATAATTTACATGTTGTTTCATTAATTCATCCCAAAAGTACAGTGAGTCGCTACGCATTAATTGCTCATGGAGTGATGGTATGCGCTAGTGCCACTATTAATCCTATGGCCAAAATAGGAGTAGGAAGTATTATCAATACGGCTGCTAGCATTGACCATGATTGCGTGATCGGTGAATATGCTCATATTTCTGTCGGTGTGCGCCTTGCTGGTAATGTGGTGGTAGGCAGTAATAGTTTTGTTGGCATTAATAGTTGTGCTATTCAAGGTGTGACAATTGGCAAAAATTGTATGCTGGGCGCTGGCGCCACACTTATCAGCGATTTGCCCGATAACACGACAGCAGTTGGGACACCCGCTAAGGTGATTAAACAACATGAAATTTAATTTTTATAGAGGTTTCAGAATATGTTAAACGGTCCTTTTTCTCCTTGGCCTGATTTTGATGCCGATGAAAAACAAGCGGTACTAGAAGTATTAGACTCTAATAAAGTGAACTATTGGACGGGTCAAAAAGGCCGAGAGTTCGAAAAACAGTTCGCTGCTTATTTTGAGACACGCTACGCTATTGCGGTGGCGAATGGAACGGTTGCACTAGACTTGGCTTGGAAAGCGTTAGACTTGCCCAAGGGCAGTGAAGTTATTGTGACGTCACGCACTTTTATTGCTTCCATATCCTCCATTGTATTAGCAGGTTTGAAGCCTGTGTTTGCGGATATTGACCGTGATACTCAAAATATTACTATTGAGACCATCAAGCCTCATATCTCAGATAACACCTCTGCTATTTTATGTGTGCATCTTGCAGGTTGGCCTTGTGAGATGGATGACATTATTACTTTAGCCAAAGAACATGATTTATTTGTGGTAGAAGATTGCGCACAGGCACATGGAGCTAAATACAAAGGCAAGCCTGTAGGTGGTTTAGGTGATATTTCAGCGTGGTCGTTTTGTCAGGATAAAATCATGACCACAGCTGGCGAAGGTGGCATGGTCACTACAAACAATAAGATGTTATGGGAAAAAGTATGGTCTTTCAAAGATCATGGTAAATCCTGGTCAGCGATTTACGAAAAAGAACATGCCCCCGGTTTTAGATGGCTACATGAATCGTTTGGCACCAATTGGCGCATGCTGGAAATACAAGCTGCAGTGGGGCTTAAGCAGCTTGAAAAAATGCCGACTTGGACTGAGACACGTAGCCAATACTCTCAACAAATATTTGCTACGGCTAGAAATTTTTCTGCGCTTCGTGTACCTAAAATACCCGTTCATATCGAACATGCGTTTTACAAGTGTTATGTTTTTGTTGAGCCTGATAAATTAAGTATGGGTTGGAATAGGGATAGAATAATAGCTGAACTTAATACGTTAGACGTGCCTTGTTTCTCTGGCTCATGTTCAGAAGTATATAAAGAAAAAGCATTTGACAATACTGGCTATCGCCCTAAAAAGACGCTATTCAACGCTGTTGAACTGGGTGATACATCGTTAATGTTTTTAGTTCACCCTACATTAAAACAATCTGAAATCCATAAGTGCTGTAGTGCACTTGCCCAGGTAATGGAAAGCGCATCGCAAGGCGGGATTCAATAATGCAGTTCAACAAAATGTTTGAGCTGAGCCACCAAAAAAAATTGGCAATTGCAATCACTTGGGATTTTTTGGCGCTGTTAGTGGCCAGTGTATTTTCATTTTGGATAAGACTTGGCATTGCTAGTTGGGATATTTCTTATATCGAATCCGCAGTTATATTGATGAATATAGCTTTTGCATTAAGCTTATTGGCATTGTTTGGCCACTATAAACAAATGGTCCGCTACATAGGGCAAAAAACCATACAAAAAGCCATACTTGTGTTGGCTGTTTCAGCCTTACTATTATTCGTTGCGAGAATGGTATTTGATGTCATGATACCTAATTCCGTACCTATAATTTATTGGGCTGTAGCATCAAGTTTAGTCATTGCACCACGCTTTTTGATACAAGCTTCTGCACAGTCTCAAAACTATAAGATGCGCGAAAAATGTTTGATTTTTGGCGCTGCAGAAGCAGGGCGATCGTTAGTTCAAACCTTAAAAATTGGTAATGAGTTACAACCCATTGCCTTTATCGATGATAAAAAACAGTATCACAATAAACAAATATTAGGTTTACCCGTAGGTCGCCGTGAAGATATTCCCTATTACGTTGAACGTTTTGGCGTTAGTAAGATGTTACTGGCTGTGCACAATACTTCACCAGAGAGACGCAAAGAATTAATTATTGAGCTTGAGCCCTATGCAATCGAATTGTTGAGTATCCCCAATATTTCGGATTTGTTATCCGGTAAAAGTAAAATTGATGAGCTGCGGGAGATCCGTATCGAAGAATTATTAGGTAGAGATCCTGTTCCACCTATTACTCGATTACTGGATATTAATATACGAGGAAAAAATGTATTGGTAACCGGAGCCGGTGGCTCCATAGGCAGTGAATTATGTCGGCAAATTGTTAAGTCTGGACCGTCTAAGTTAGTGCTTTTTGAATTGTCAGAGTTTAATTTGTACCAAATTGAGAACGAATTGAAGCAGCACTATTTTGATATTCCAATGGTGCCTGTTCTCTCCAATATCCAAGATACTGAAGTGTTAAGAAGTGTTATGGATGAACACAAAATCCAAACTATATACCATGCTGCGGCATACAAACATGTACCTATGGTGGAATCGAATCCCTTAGCGGGTATCCGTAATAATGTATTTGGGACGTCTAATGTTGCCTTAGTAGCTGCGGAATATGATGTGGTAAAATTTGTCTTAATTTCTACTGATAAAGCGGTCAGACCAACCAATATTATGGGGGCAACAAAACGTTTCGCAGAATTGTATATTCAGGGGCTTGCGGAATTGGGTGCAATGACTGAGTTTTCAATCGTTAGATTTGGCAATGTTCTAGGATCGTCAGGCTCGGTTGTTCCGCTATTTACAAAACAGATTAAAGCGGGTGGCCCTATTACGGTTACACACCCAGATATCACGCGTTTTTTTATGACTATCCCAGAAGCTGCGGAATTGGTTATCCAAGCTGGTGCCATGGGCAGTAAAGGCGAAGTGTTTGTGTTGGATATGGGGCCGTCGGTGAAAATTGTCGATTTGGCCCATAAAATGGCTCATCTTATGGGCCATAGCTTAAGAACCATAGACAAGCCCAATGGCGATATAGAGTTAAAATTTTCAGGGTTACGTCCTGGTGAAAAACTTTATGAAGAGTTACTTATTGATGATGCGGATACCACCACAGAACATCCAAGAATAATGGGAGCAGATGAGACCAAACTGCCATTTGAGGAGGTTATATTATTATTTGATGAGTTGAATAGGCTCTTGCTTGAACACGACGTTGAAGGTTCAAAAGCACTACTTCGTAAAGCCCCCCTTGCCTATATACCTTCCACACATTAAACGAAATCTTATGTATTTATAAATTAGGCCGATATTTAAAGATTACTGGTTATGTTTATATTGCCGTTAATTAACAGTTGCTCAAATGAAAATAACGTTTATTAGATTTGTTATATGTGGTTTTATGTTACTGCTTTCATCGGTGATGGCTGCTGAAAACAATATGAACCCTAATGCTGAAAAATTGGTACTTAATAGTTCTGTTCAGTATGTTGATAATTATTATCCGCGTTTTAGTGACGTGATAAGTGCTAATGCTTTATCCGCTGGAATAGAAGGGAAATTGTTATCTATGCACGAGAGCATATGGTTGCAAACTGCTTACTCCGGTGCTTCTACACAATTCAAACTTGATGAAAATGATTTAGATCTCGATGATAAGTTTAGTCAATACAATATCGAACTGCTGGGTAGGCTTTTTATGGGAGACAAGTGGTATCTTGACCTTCAAGGTAGCCATCAAAACATAGATTATTTACTGGGTACAGGGATCGCTAAACTTCGCCCTGCTAATCCAATTGCAGACAGTGTCAGTAATAATGAAATGGCTGCATCAATTGTATATGGAGGTGGAACTAATAACCTGACTGCCACAAGGTTTATCAAATTTGGACTTTCTCATTTTGACCAAGATTACGCAGATAAAAACGTTTACGCTAATTTATTTGATCTGACACGGGATATGGCCGAGTTGGAGCTTAGTTTTAAATTGTCTGAAATTACAGATTTTGAAACGAGTTTTGAATATGAACAAGTTGACTTTGTTGATGACTCTCAACTCGATAATGATGTTTACCGCCTTCTTTTAGGATTCAAATGGCAAGGAACAGGGCAAACCCATTTAAAATTGTTAGTGGGTGGTTATAAACGTGTCTATCAATCGACGTCTGATAACCAAGGGTTTTTAGCCGAGTTGGATGCTGAATATACCCCTCTTAACAACATAACTATTGCACTAAAAGGCTCTCAAACTACTACCACTGCTTTAGTCGAAAATGCCATCGACACCACAATAACCAGTGTTAATCTTGATATCAATTACAAGTATAAAGAGTATATAGACTTCATCGTGAGGGCAAGTGTGAATAACACACGATATGAGCAAGTTGATGAAGATCAAACCAGTGCAGAGAGTGCAGTAAGTTTTGTCAGTAAAGTGTCACTTTTCGACCATTCTACTCTTAGTTTGGTCTTGCAAAGAGAGTCTTTAGAGTATGATTTTTTGAGTTTGGATTATGCTCAGAATAAGGTTGAGTTACATTGTCGTTACGCTTTTTAGTCTTCGCTTTTTGTTATTTGTGCTCAGCTTTGATTATGGCTGCGGATGAGCAATTTATGATCGGTGTAGGCGATAGAATATTAGTCACAGTCTACAATGAACCTGATCTTACCATTAGAGCCAGGATAGATAAGTCTGGAGTGGTAAACTTTCCTTTGTTGGGTAATTTATCCGTATCTAATAAAACCCCTAAACAACTAGCGAGTGAGTTAGAGGCAAAACTTTTAGATGGGTATATGGTGAAACCGCTGGTTTCAGTATTAATAGAGGAGTACCGACCGTTTTATATTCGTGGTGAAGTTCGCTCACCAGGTGTTTATCCATTCTCGTTAGAGTTGACAGTGGATCAGGCCGTTGCGATAGCGGGAGGTTTCAAAGATAGAGCGTCTAGCTCAGGTTGGTACATTATTCGTGGAAAGGATAAAACTAAACTTAAAGTTGAAAAAGATACAAAAGTATTGCCTGGTGATGTCATCACTATAAAAGCCAGTTTGTTTTAAATATGAATAACTCAAGCTCTGACTCAGGAGGTTTTGATCTAAATGATCTATTTAGCTTTTTGTGGCAGAAAAAAATTCGTATCATTTTAAGCATTGGTTTACTGACGGTTTTGGGTACCAGTTACGTAAAAAAAATGCCTAAAATATACTCTGCTAGCAGTACCATCTTACTCTCCCAGAAATCTGACTCATTTTCCATCAATACCAGTTTTAGTGCTTTAGCGGGCAATGCGAGCAATGAAATCGATACCTTTATTGAGTTGATGCGCTCCCGTCAATTTGCCTTAAAAATTGTTGAAGAATTAAAGTTACACGAACGTGTGGAATTTAAGAAAAAAGTATCAGATGGTAAAAAGGTGATTGATACACAAAATGCAGTCACTAAATTGCTTAAGCACCTTCAGTTGTCCAAAGTTGCCAGTACTGACATGCTTAAAGTGACTTACGAATCAACGCTAGCGTATACAGCAGCTGAGGTAGTTAATACCGTCGGGCCGACTTTTTTTGCATATCAAACACAAGTTCAGAAAAAGAAGGCTGATGAGACAACTCAGTGGTTAGATGAGCAACTCCTGACTCTGAGTAATCAATTAGAAAATGCAGAATCTGAATTAGAACAATTTATGCAAAAAAATGGCCTAATTGACGTCGTTAGCCAAGTGGAGCTAGCTAAGGCCGAAATCTCAAATTTGATTGAACATAAGTTATCGGCAGAACAAATTTTGTTTAGTGGTACGGCCACAATGTCTCAAATTAACGCTGCTAACGGGGATGCCAACTTGCTTATGCAAGTGCCAGTTATATTGAGTAATTCTTTGATTAGAATCTTAAGTGCTGATTTGTTTAAAAAGCAGCTAGAGTTAGAAGGGTTATCAAAACGTTATAAGTATAAACATCATAGATTTATAGCAGTCAAGGGGGCTGTAGATGCACTGCAAAATAATCTAGACAAAACGCTCAATAAGGTTATTGATAGCTTCAAACAAGAATACGACACTATTCAACTTCGCTATAGCGAATTGGAAAAGCAGTTAGAAGAAGCTCGCAGTAAACATACTAAATTAGGATCACATGAGTTTGCTTTGGCCTCTTTAATACGTAAAACACAGGCTACGCAAAAACTATATGAAGTGTTTTTGTCTCGTTTGCAACAAGCAGAGATTTTGCAAGATTTAGAGGCTGGAGATGACTTTGCCGTGGTGGATTATGCACAAACACCGGATATTCATATTAAGCCAAGAGTATTATTGGGGGCGACGTTTTCTTTTGTTTTATCGAGTATCTTTAGTGTAGGATTTTGGCTGCTTATTCACTTAGTTGCAGATAAAAAAGCGCGATTTATTAACTTATTAAGAAATCACGGTATTGCTATTTTAGGAGAATTCCCTAAACCCGCAAAAGTAAAAAAAATGCTCGAAAAGGACATGTTATCTAAGATAAAAGTGCCATCAAAAGCAGAAGTTTTATATGCTGAATCTGTTCGATCGCTGCGCTCGAGTCTCATGGTTCGTTCTAATGACATCCCTATTAGAACATTATTAATAGTCAGTGTTCAGCGAGGTAAAAGACGCTCAAAATTGGCGATTGAATTAGCTGAGTCTTTTGGTGGTTTAGAAAAATCGATTATTGTTGATGCCGATCTACGTAATCCACAAATAGGTATTGAATATGATTTGGAAAAACTGACTCCAGGTTTAACCAATTTTATTAGTCGTAGAAGTTCGTTTACCGATTCAAATTTCCGTAAAAAAGGTAGCCAGCTATCCGTGATGCCAAGTGGAGCAATACCGAGTGACCCTCTGGTGTATTTAACCAAACCGCGTTTTGGTGAATTTATTAAAAAGCTAGGTGTGTTGTTCGAAAGTGTTGTAATAGAGACTCCACCCGTCAACGAATATGGTGATGCTTTGGTGGTATCTAAGGTGGTTGATGCTGTGATTTTATTATGTGATCTTGAAGTAACAGAGAGTGCGGATTTATTAGAAGCAATACAGAGTTTTCAAGATGCTGGAGCCCCTTTATTAGGGGTGGTTTTCGAAAATGTAAAAAATATTAAGAGTAAGATCCCACAACGAAGTAGAAGTAAAAACTTCGTTAGAAAAATGATTAGCTATTAATTTTAAAACTTAGGAGAAGGTATTCTCTGGTATTAGATCTCATCTTGACTAAAATAGTGATAAATTCTCATAGGCTTTTTGTGTGTATTCTTTAGCTCCCCATCATTCATTCGGTTTCCCTGCATTCGCCCATGCATTTTTATCCGTTTATTTACCGACCGATTTACAAACTCAATTAGGTCAATTAGGTCATGACAGATTTTACATTTTAGGTGAAGGCAGCAATACCGTTTTTTTGGAAGACTACCAAGGTACGGTCATTAAACCGGCTTTTATGGGCATTGACCTAGAACATACCGATACACACTTCATACTTAAAGTAGGCGCGGGTGAAAATTGGCACAAACTAGTGGTGTGGTGTATGCAACATCAAATTTATGGTTTCGAAAATTTAGCATTAATACCGGGCACTGTTGGGGCCGCACCGATTCAAAATATTGGTGCTTATGGTGTTGAAGTGGAACAATTCATTCATCGAGTTGATTATTTTGACTTGAGTGAACAACGTCACAAAACTCTTAACTCACTAAACTGTGAATTTGCCTACCGCGACAGCGTTTTTAAAAAACGCTTGGCGGACCAAATTGTGATTACAAATGTTACTTTTGCTGTCCCTAAACGTTGGCAGTCCGTTGCTCATTATGGGGAGTTACAACAGCTATCCGAATTTAGTGCCATGGCAATTTTCAACAAAGTTATCGAAGTGCGACAAAATAAACTTCCAGATCCTGCAAAAATTGGTAATGCAGGTAGCTTTTTTAAAAATCCGGTTATAGGTTTGACACATTACATTCAACTTCAGCAGACTTGGCCGTCTATTCCTAGTTATCCTATGGACACTGAACGGGTAAAAGTCCCTGCAGCTTGGTTGATTGAGCAATTAGGGTTTAAAGGTAAAAAAACAGGTGGCATCGGCTGTCATCCTAAACAAGCTTTGGTTTTAACCAATGATGGCTCCGGAACGGGTGAGCAACTTTTGCAACTTGCGCGTGCTATTAAGGCAGCAGTATTAAGTGAATTCTCCATTGAAATGGAGAATGAAGTCAGGCTAATAGGTCAAAAAGGGTTGGTTTTTTTATGAGTAAATCATCGGAATTAGTGCGTGGTAACTTGCTCTCAATTTTAGCTGATAATGAATTTCATTCAGGTGAAACACTAGGGACGGCATTAGGTATAAGTCGTGCAGCAATATCTAATCACATTAAAGTACTCAGCTCGTTAGGACTAGATATCTATAGTGTTACAGGCAAAGGTTATTGCTTAGCTCAACCATTAACGTTATTAAATCTCGATGAAATTTGTGAACACCTTAATGTTTCTCATACTGCTCACATTGAGGTGTTAAATGTTATAGGTTCAACCAATCAATATTTAAAAGACAAATCAATGAGTATTCAAAACGGCCACACTTGTTTAGCTGAGGCACAAACTGCAGGTCGAGGGCGTCATGGTCGAAAATGGGTTTCGCCCTATGCAGCCAGCCTCTATTTGTCGATACATTGGTCTTTTGCTGGTGGGTATTCTGTGTTGGGTGGAATGAGTTTGGCAGTAGGAGTGGCAATTGTTGATGCGTTAAATAAATGTGGTGTGCAAGAAGTACAATTAAAATGGCCGAATGATATTTATGCTCAAGGTAAAAAATTAGCGGGGGTTTTGATTGAAGTGGAAGGGCAAATTGGCAGCGGATGTGAAGCCATTATTGGTGTAGGCATTAATGTATCGTTGCCAAAAAATATAGAAGAAATCGGCCAACCATGGATTGATCTTGCACAATTAACTGAACCACTCATTGACCGAAATAGATTAGCAGGCACTTTAATAAGCGAACTGACTAAAAGTCTGACTTTGTTTGATAACAGTGGGCTTGAGCCCTTTGTGACAAAATGGCGAGCATTGGACGTGTACGCAAACCAAGCTATTAAGCTTATTATTGGCCAGAAAACAGTCTCTGGTATCAGCAGAGGCATTGATGCCAGCGGGGCTATTTTGTTAGAAACAGAGCAAGGTGTTAAGGCATATCATGGAGGTGAAATAAGTGTCAGACCTATTTAAGGCATTATTAGTCGATATTGGTAATACACAGATTAAATATGCACTTGTGAATGATATTTCGGACTTGTCAGATGTTAAGTGCTGCCTGCACACTGAGGGATTAACTCCATATATCAGTTCAGTCAATCAGGTCGTGGTGTCATCTGTTGGCCATTTGAATTTAGTAGCTGAACTAGAACGTGTGTGTCAACGTTTCAATAAACCATGCAAGGTAATAAATACAGAAGCTGATACTTTAGGGATCCGATGCGCCTATGAAAAATTCCACACTTTAGGTGTGGATCGATGGTTAGCTATTTTGGCCGCCCGCGAAATTACTGAATTGCCCGTAGCTATTATTGATTTAGGTACTGCGAACACTTGCGACATATTGGTAAACAACCAACATATCGGAGGATGGATTGCCCCAGGTTTTTCGATAATGCGTGAAAGTTTACTCAGTAACACACAACATGTTTTTGCTGACACAAATATGCCTGAGATTTTGCATCTAGGAAATATTACTGAAGACTGCGTGAGTTATGGTTGCCTTGCATCCCAAACGGGGTTTGTCATTATGGCAGAACAATATTTAAGTAATAAATATGAGGATTACCATGTTTTAGTGACAGGTGGAGGGCAAAATTTGCTCAGTTTACAGAATAAGAAAAAAATATTATTTTTTTCTAACTTAGTATTATTAGGAATGTTCCGCTTAATTTAACTTTTGAGAGAATGTGTGTGATGAATTTATGTCCGTAACGCATGAAAATCACTCGTTCAGTGGTTAATTCGAACAAACAGCATAAAAAAAGCAATTATTTGTAAATTCCCTCTTGCACGACCCCAATCATTACTCTAATATCCGCACCCACTTGATGTAGCCGACTTAGCTCAGTTGGTAGAGCAACTGACTTGTAATCAGTAGGTCACCAGTTCGACTCCGGTAGTCGGCACCATCAATCTGGAGGGG